>Ga0193753_10001390_pt1 | contig 20656 bp, 17 predicted proteins | sample H1c2metaG_FD_144925 | JGI IMG/M metagenome (GOLD analysis project Ga0193753, IMG submission 144925) | Soil microbial communities from a riparian zone of the East river system, Colorado, United States - H1c2 | ecosystem: Environmental > Terrestrial > Soil > Riparian zone | place: USA: East...
TCCCTGGCAGCGGCAGCCTTGCTGCGGATGGATTCGTCGTAGAAGCCGCCGCTGCCGATGGCCTGATCGAAAATCGTCGGATTGGACGTGAGCCCGGTTACCGACAGCTCATCGATGTAGCGCTTCAAAGTGCCGCTGGTGAGCAGCCCGCGCGTGATGTTGTCGAGCCAGAGGCTCTGGCCAAGGTCGTGTAACTTCTGCGTCGCTTTCATGGTTGCTCCTGTTGCGAGGAGAAACTAACACAGGGCGGTGCGGTTCCCGCAGGCCATCATCGGCCCGTCACTTCACCGTGTCACTTCACCGTATAGCCTCTCGCCTCCAGGCACGCCGTCTCGGCTCGCTGATAATCGGCGCGTTTGCCCGCTGTCTGCGCTTCATCGACACCCCCACTGGGCTGGGTGGGATCGAATCCCGTCTGCTGCCTCGCGCAGCTATGACAATCGTAGCGATCGGTTGCCTGCTGCGCGTCGCTCTGGCCGTTCTTCGGGTAGATGAACAAGTCCTGGCTGCTGGGTGCCGCAGTGGTTGCGGAAGCTTCGCCACCCGGCGGATCGGTCACTTCGTAAACCCGCTGCTGCGGACGCCACACGTAATAGGTGTTGTCGGCGTAGTAATAAGGAATTCCGCCAAACCACACGGTTGTGTAAAACGGCGGCAATGCACCGATGCCAATGCCAATGGGCGGCGCCACCACGACGAAGCGCGGGCCGTAAGGGCGATACCAGACTCCCCCGTTGAAATAGTAAGGCGAGCCTCGATAGCGAGCGGAGTAATAACCTGCAGGCAAGCGGTTAATCGCGTAACCGCGCGCCGGATAGTAGTGATCGTGGTTGTAACGATGATCCAGCACGGACTCGCGCTGTCGATCGTGTCCCCTGTTGTCTCTGTCGTCACGTGGATCGGCGCTCGCGATGCTGGCGAGCACGCTGACCCCAAGCAGCAACACGGCAATGGTTCTCATGATTCGATCGGCGCTCACAACTTCGTTCCTCGACACCGTTTCACTTGACCGTATAGCCTCGCCCTTCCAGGCAGGCACCGATCGCCCGGCGATAGCCGCTGGCCTGCTGTTCGAGGCGAGCCGCAACCTGCGCATCGCGCTGATCGTAACGATGCTGAACGGCGTCCACTTGCTGCTCGCGCGCATTCTGCGATGCCGCCCCGATAACAGCGCCAGCCACCGCGCCGATGATCGCACCACCGCCGGCATTACCGGGCCGCGAAACCACTGCGCCGAGGACCGCACCCGTAGTCGCTCCGGCGACCACATCGGCTCCAGGCGGCGGCATCCCGACAACCTGAACCCGCTGATGCGGTGCCACCTGCGCCTGGCTCGGATCGAACGCGCTCTGCTTGACGGCCCACGTATGGCACTCGTATCGATCGCGATCGAGCTGTTCAGGGCTCTGGCCCCCCGTCGGATAGACGTAGACCTGCGTCGAAGGCGCGGGCGCCGGTGCCGGCGGCGCCTCGACACGATGTCGTGGTGGCCGTGCCGGAGGCGGCTCGTACGTCGCGCATCCGGCGAGCAAAAGAAAACTGAACAGCACCGCCGCCAGGGAACGCAACGATAGTGCGCGGCGCGATGAGGTTTTGAAATTGATTGCAACTGACATGGCGTTTTTGCCTTGCCCTTCCACGGACGGCTGACGTTATCCTAACGATCAGACGTGCCTGGTGGCGGCCCGTTGCATGAAGAAATGTTCATCGGAAAAGCGCAAAAATCAGCGCTCGTTCAGGGACTTTGGGGCAAGCGCTGGCGCGCTTGCCATCAGCAACCCGGCCGTCAGTCGGATGCGAAACGCGGTCCGTGTGCCGGGCCGCCGTGCGGGGGCTCGCCGCTGAGCAGCTCGCCGTCATCGCCTTCGAAGTCCGCTTCGAACCCCTGCGGCTGCGGCGCTGCGCACACTTCGAGGTCCATCGTCTCCCATTCATCGAACGCGAACTCGTCGATGTCACCGTTGGCGTCACGGACATCGATGACCCTGAAGTCTTCGTCGACGCCGATGACGCAGAACGTTTCGCGACTCCAGCGTTGCAGGTACCACTGCCCTTCCCGCGCTATTGCATCAATCACAGTACACCTCCGCTGCATCAGGCCGCCGTGACCCTCCCCGTCCTCTAACGCACCAGGATGGCGAAGAGTTGCCGAAGTACGGACATTTGAGCGTATGCAAAGCGCGGCAGCATTTTCATTGGGTGCTGTACGTACCCGCCGACTCCAGGGCGACGCCGGTTCTCAGATCGGGAGGCGTGGTAGCCATGGCTTATCCCTTCTTCTCCACATGGCCGCCGAAGCCATGGCGCATCGCGGACAGCACCTTGTCGGCAAACAGGCTTTCTCCCTGGGATTCGAAACGTGCGAACAATGCGGCGGCCAGCGTCGGCATCGGTATTCCCAGGTCGACCGCCGCGTTCAGAGTCCAGCGTCCCTCGCCCGAATCCGATACCCGGCCCGAGTAAGCCGCAAGGTTTGGATCGTCGCGCAATGCCTCTGTAGACAAATCCAGCAGCCAGGAACGCACGACGCTGCCATGCCGCCATAACTCCGCGATCGCCGGCACATTGAGACTGAAGCGATAGGCTTCCGGCTCGGCCAGGGGTGCCGTCTCGCTGTCGGCGGTTCGGCCGGCCAGGCCTCGATCCGCGTGCGCCAGCAGGTTGAAGCCTTCGGCGTACGCAGCCATCAGCGCGTATTCGATGCCGTTGTGAACCATCTTCACGAAGTGACCCGCACCCGGAGGCCCGCAGTGAAGATAGCCGCGTTCGGCAGCGCCCACCTTTGCTATCTGCCCGGGAGGCGCAGCACCGTTCACAGATGTCAAAGCCGCCAGGATGGGCTCCAGCAGAGCGACTGGAGCCGGTTCGCCGCCGATCATCAGACAGTAACCCTCGTCGAGGCCGAAGATTCCACCGCTGGTGCCCACGTCGATGAAATGCAGCCCCTGCGCGCTCAACTCCCTGGCACGCGCGATTGCATCGCGGTAGTTCGAGTTGCCGCCATCGACGATGATGTCGCCTGGCTCGAGCAGCTTGCTTACCTCATCGATAGTTGCGCCGGCTATCGCCGCCGGCAGCATCAGCCACACGATTCGCGGCGTGGTCAATTGCGCCACCATCTGCTTCAGGCTCGACGCGCCCAGCGCGCCTTCCTTGACGAGGGCCGCGACCGAGTCGGCGCGCACGTCGTACGCGACGCAGGAATGCCCGGCCTGCAACAGCCGCCGCACCATGTTGGCACCCATGCGCCCCAACCCGATCATCGCGATTTGCATTGGAAACTCCGCAAGGATATCGGGCGACTATGGGCGAATCGGCCGCACAAAAACACTAGTCATCGGAACTGTTTACACCCTCCCGGGATGGATACAAGTCACCGGAACGTTTCAGTTCGACGGGTCTTTTCGCAAGGCAGCGTTGCATCGCCATTTCATACTCACGCGATTCCTGCATAGTCTTGTCCAACAGCTCACCCACAAAGCGGGACAAGCTCATGTCCCGGCGCGCCGCATGAATGCGAGCCCAGTTCACCGTTCCTTCATCGAGCGTGAGCGTTATGATCTTCATTTGCGCACAAAAATACGGAATTCGTGTAATTAGAAACCCGATCCGGTACGCAACGTCGAGCGTGACGGTCATTGTGAATCGTCAGCTTGTCAGATCGGAGCCGTCCGCGGTGCAAGCGACCAGGTAGCTGTCGGATTTGAGGATACTCAGCCGTCCTTGGGCTGAGAGCGGTTTCTTTCATCTGGAGGCAATAGCGATGTCTACAAACAGTGTCCGACTTCACCGCGTGCTGCGTGCGAAACCCCAACGCGTCTACCGTGCATTTCTCGACGCCGAGGCGATGGCGAAGTGGCTACCGCCCAATGGGTTTACCGGCAAGGTTCATCAACTGGATGCAAAAGTCGGTGGGACTTACAAGATGTCTTTCACCAATTTCTCAACCGGCCACTCTCAGTCGTTCGGCGGCAAATACCTGGAGTTAGTCCCGGGCCAACGCATTCGCTACACGGATCGCTTCGATGATCCGAACCTGCCGGGAGAAATGATGACAACCATTTCGATCGCGCAGGTCTCCGTTGGCGTCGAGTTGAACATCACGCAGGAAGGAATCCCTGCCGCTATTCCAGCGGAGGCTTGCTACCTCGGCTGGCAAGAGTCGCTTACGCTTCTGGCCCAACTGGTCGAAGCGGAAATAGCCGACGGGGTCTGAGCTGCGAATTGCCCCCGTTTCCACGGATTTGCGTTGACGCAGGAGTGCTCTAATTGTGAGGACGAGTGCAACGGTCGAGATTGAATCTGCGCTGCGTGGCCAAAATGAGCTGCCACAAATCGACCGTCGCACCTTGCTTGCCGGGGCGCCGCATTTGGAGGTCTTCTCCTGACAGGGTGCACCACGGAAGAGGCCCGGGGGTTCACTGTTGAGGGACTCAAAACAGCTTCGCTTCCGACTGGAACGCCAGGTTGAAGCGGGGTTCGCGCCGGGGATGGTTGGCCTCGTCGCCCACGGACCCGACATCGAGACGTTTGTGCTCGGCAAGACGGCGTTCAGCGGCGGCGCGGACGTGCGTCGCGACACGATCTTCCGGATCGCCTCCATGGCCAAGCCGGTCACTACGACCGCGGTGATGATGCTCGTCGAGGAGGGCAAGCTCAAGCTCGACGAGCCGGTCGACCGGCTGCTTCCTGAGCTGGCCGACCGCCGGGTGCTGCGTCGGATCGATGCCGAGCTCGACGATACGGTGCAGGCGAGACGGCCGCTCACGGTCGAAGATCTGCTGACCTTCCGCTCCTCGCGCACCCGGGCGAAGATTGGTTGTACACGGCAGGCTCGAACATCCAGGGAGTTCTGGTGGCGAGGGCGTCGGGCCAGCCATTGTCACGCTTCTTCGAAGAACGCATCCTTGGGCCACTGGGGATGAAGGACACGCATTCTTTGCCCCACCCGCCAAGACCGATCGGTTGGTGACTGCCTATCGCAGCCAAGGCATTGGGGTTGTGGTCTCCGATGAGCCGGCGACCGGAAAGCGGAGCCGGCCGCCCAAGTTCGAGCAGGGCGACGCCGGGTTGGTGTCGACAGTCGACGACTATCTCGCGTTCGCGCGCATGTTGCTCGCCGATGGCCGGCATCGCGGACAGGCCCTGCTTGCGCCCGCCTCGGTCAAGGCGATGAAGACCAATCACCTGACGGGGACACGATCCATCAGGAGTTTCAGCGTGATGCGTCTCAAGCGCTGAGATGAGCGGCGCCGTTTCGAGAACATAGCGACGGCTGGCTGCGCTCCGAGCCTCTGACGTTAGAGGAACGCCAGGCCATCAAAGAACTCAGGGTGTGAGATTCAGAACAGCCCGGCCATGCTCGAGGTCTGCTGGGACTGACGCGTGATCGTGCACAACCAGCCAGACGCCGTCGATTCGCCGGAAGCACGCTGCCCAACGCAACCACAAATCGGAGATGTGACCGCTAGCCAGCGTGCCGCTCACGTGGTTGAGGCTATGAACGAAGGCTAGCTCACCGTGCGTCGTGACGCTCAAATCACGTACCTCGTAGGCGATGGGGCCACTATAGGCAGCGAAAGCTTCTTGCCAGGCTCGACGTTTATTGTCAGCCCCGGCGTATCGCAGGGGCGGAACGATATCGAATGAAACGATGTTGGATGCGTAGAGGGACACGACGCCGTCGAGGTCCTTCGCACGAATCGCGTTCACCCAATCCTCTACGCGCTGTCGAATGAGTGCTTCAGCCACGGCTTCCCCCTTCTCACCCCGGGGTCGTCCTCAGCCTGATTCGATTCGCAAGACCGCGCCTCGGCAGAGGCCACGCAGTCCTCGCTAATCGGAAGACCGACCCTCTCCGGATCCGAGGAACGTTCAGTAGTCCAGACGATGGGCGCGCAGCTGCAGGATCGCAAGCTGGAGCTGATGGCGGAACTCGGCATCGACCAGAACGAGCCGGAAGAGAATCGCTTACGCACGACTACAGGCGCATCAAAGCGGCCTACCGGTTCCCGCAGTGAGAGTCGAGCCTCTCGCCAGTAGCGTGCCTCGGATGCGCCGATCTCATCGCGGTCGGCGCGTCCCCTCAATTCTCTCCCGCAGGTTTCCGGAGTGTTCGAATGCCCGTACCCATGGCATCACCATTCGCGATGGCAAGCTGTACCCTGCGACCGAGCCAGTAGAAATCCCCGCTATGCAGACATACGGCGACTCGCCGAGTGTCATGGCGATGCTACAGGCTCGCCCGCGTCACTTCCAAAACTTCGCTGCGTCCACTCAAGGATTGCATCGCGGTAACGATTCTTCGACTCACGACCGTTGTGCGCGCCGCCCTCGATCCAGATCACTTCGCTCTTGCCCTTGTATGCTCTGGTGAACTGATCGATAAACGAGCGTGTCATCAAGACATCGTTTGTTCCAGCGAAGATCAAGGCTGGTACGTTGATACTTTCCACGACCTGGGTGTGAATACGGGCGTCCGGGCCGCGGAAATCGAGAAAGTGCGCTGCAATTTCCGCTTCGGTACTGGCGCGCGGAGTGCTCGCAGTGAGGTTGTCCTTGGCCCACACTGGATTGGTGCGGTATTGCACTACTTGTTTCAAGCCTTCGCCGCGCGCTACTGCCTGCTTTGCTGCGGCGACAACGGCCGCGTAACTTTCTTCCCCCTGTGCTTCACGTGCGTGAACCGGAGAATCCCGCGTCGGCGCGAGATACACCAAGCCGATTACGCGGGAATCTTGCGAATGCGCCTTATAGTTGGAGACCAGTACTCCGCCCAGCGAGTGGCCTTCCAGTATCACGCGCTGCAGGCCTCTTGATTCGAGGAAATCCACCCAGCGCCCCAGATCGGATACCTGTTCCGCGTAGGTAGACACTTGCAGACCGCGCGAGCCGGACATTCGCGAGTGTGGAGATAGCACAGCGTAGCCGGCCTGAGCCAGACGCCATGAAAGCCAGCCCGTTGCGGATTGCGGCATGTCTCCACCGGTACCATGCTGCAGAAGGAAAACAGGCTTCTGCGAGTACTCGCTCGAAGGCCTGGCCGCCGGCGTGTACAGGAGTGCTGGCAGGACAGATCCATCATCCATCTTCGTATCCACGATCTCCACGTTCACACCTGGACGCACGCCCAGGCCCTGCTTCCCAAGCCAGGCCGCGACGTCATCGGCGGCCTTGTCCCACACGGCGTCGAAGCTGGTTTGGCCCGGATAGGTAATGACATCAACACGCGCGCCGGCTTTCAATTTCTCAAGACGATCCGCCGCCCGATTCGAATCGTTCGCCGCGCCTGCCAGCAGAGTCGGCACGGAAACTCGCGGAAGAAATTGTGACAGGCGGATCTTCGCACGCGGTCCCCAGAAGCTGAGGAATGCGTCGGGGCTTTGCATGTAACCGCCATGGCTGATGATTACTGGCAAAGGCGCATTGGCGCCCGCTGCCGAGCGGCGGCCACCGCGGCCGGCGGCCACCGCCTCTTGCGCCTTGCGCAGGGCCGCGTCGTACTCTGCAGCATTTTCGAAGTTGCCGTCGACGACAGGATCCTCCGTCAACGGCGCCAGGAGCACGAGCGCTTTGACCCGCTTGCCTCCAGGAATGTCGAGCGCCGCATCCGCATCGGTGGCCGCATACTGGGCAACAACCGCAGCGCCGATGCCCTGGCCCACGAGAATTACATCTTCGTGACCTTGTCCTTCCAGCATATCGACCGCAGCACGTACATCGAGCGCAATGTCTTCGAATCTTCCTCCACCGTGCATTCGGCCCATGCGGGAATACAGGCCCAGTACCGTATATCCTTTCGTCGCCAATCGCTGCGCGAGCGAGCGCGATGCCTGGGACGCAAGCATCGGGTTGAGGTCGGGACCATCGTTGACGACGACGATGGCGGGACCATACATGTTGTCTCCCGACACCGGCGTATAGAGCACAGTTGTCAATAAATCGGCGTTGCGGTCCTTGCCCGCTACCGCTGGTGCCTCCTGAAGCAATGCGGGAATGGTAAGAATCTGCGTATGAAAGGATGCGACCTGCGCAGCCGCCGGTCTTGTGGCTGCCGGCGGCGATGGATTGGCATTGCGTTGACATCCCGCGAAGAGTGAGACGAACACGGCGGCAATGGCCACCAGTGCAACTCGCGATGTATTGCTCAAGTCTCTTTCCTCGTGGTTCCGCAGTCTCGCCCCGAGCCGGCGACGATCATTTCGCTATTCGTGGCGTGAAGCTGGTCTCCGCAACGCGATAGCTCATGTCCCAGTGATTGCGCGCATAGGGGAAGAAGTTGCGCCTCATGACTTCCAGCCGGTCCGCACCGTTATGTTCGGCACCGTAGATCTGCTGCAGCACATCCCCCATCAGGCGATCCGCACCCGTTGCCATGTGGTGATATGTGATGACCGTAAATGTGTTGCGGAATATTGCGGAGAAATTAATGGAGCGATCGGTGCGGATCTGCCCGTCCATCAGCATGCCGCGCTGCGGCACGTAGAACTCCTTCGGCCCGCCCAATGGGAAACTCTTTCTTGCCAGCGCTGTCAGTGGCGCATCGTTCGGTCCCGGTGGGAACGTCGTAATGATGCTTACACCGCGGTGCCCCTTGACCTTGCGGGTGGTCGGATAGGATTCGTCCGCATAAGCCTTGAGAAACGCCGTCAGGTTCTCCGCAGTCACGTCCCAGTACTCTTTCACCATGCGTGAAGGTTCCGGCCTCGGATCCAGGTTGAAATTGTCCGCGTCCGTGCCCGGGGCAATATCGTTGGCCGGGAATCCGGTGCTGACCAGTCGAAAATAGGTTTCCCAGTAGTTGTTCGCGAGCGGAAACAGCGTGGCCGCCAGGTGCTCCCACACGTCGCCGCCGTTGTGTTCGTCCGCATACGCTTTGGCGAACGCCGCGGGCGCCCTGTCCGCGTCCGCCCAGGTCGCGAAGTGATGAATGACGATGACGTTGTGAGTCGCGGCGATCAGTTTTCCTACATTGATCGAACGCTCTGTGAGCGTCTTGCCTTCCAGTCGAATGCCATAGTGTGGGCGAATCAACGAATCGGCCGCGTGCGGCGGCGCTGCGCCCGCAGTCGCCACCGCCCTAGCGGGAGCCTTCGCCGGAATCGATGTGAGGACCGTATAGCCGCGATAGCCCGGAAAGTGCCGCTCGAAGCTGTAGACCTCCTGCCGATACACCTCCAGGAATTTCTCCAGATTCTGGGGATCGATGTCCCAGTATTCCTCTTTCCACACCGCCGGCCCGGCACGCAGATCCAGGTTGAAGCCTGGCTCATCCGCTCTTGCGACCGGCGTTCCCGCGGCAAATGCAACCAACATCAACGCAAGCGTCGGCAGCATCCGCAGGATTCTGTGCATACTTGTTTTCCGGTTACCCACAAAGAGCCCAAGGGGCACGAGGCGGGCAGTGTCTGCTTGCACACTGCCCGCCATCATCTACACAGGAAGCCGACTCAGAAGTCGTATCCGATCCTGATGCCATACGACGCAGGCGTCCGCAGCTTCATGACCACGCTCTGATTGGTGGATGCATTGGGACCGGCGCGATAGTCGGAAGAACGAACCAGGCGCAGCGGCCCATCGTTGTCCGTGCAATTCAGGCAGTAGATTTCTGCGTTCAGCCTGCCGTTCTCGACTCCCAGCCGGATGTTCGCGGCCTGCATTGCTTCTGACTTGGCATAGTTGAACTCGTCCGCCCACATCGGAGCGGCGTATTGATAGTCGCCGCGCAGATGCCAGTTCCACTGCGTACCCGCCAGCGGCGCGGTGTAGCCGGCGCTCACCGAACCGCGAAACGGAGCTACTGTGTCCACCTTCTTGCCGGACACGTCCACGCAAGAGTTTGGCGGACTGCGATCGGAACGGCCGATGAGCGCCGACAAATTGGTGGAGCAGAAATTCACCCACTCCGAATCGACATAGGACGCAGTTGCCCGCAGGTCCCATCCCGCGGCGGGAATGAAGATCGCATCGAGCTCGATACCATCCATCTTTGCGGATCCGCGATTGGTGGTGACGCTGAAGGAGTCGCCGTTGGCGCGGAAGAACTGCTCGGATGCCTGGATCTTGTCCCAGTCCATGTGATAAACGGCGGCATTGAGCTGCAAGCGATGATCGAGCCAGTCGGACTTCATGCCGAACTCGTAGTTCTTCAGCTCCTCCTCCTTGACGAACCGCTGGTCCGTGCTGGTGTTGGAGCCGGGTTCGCCTATGAATTCGGAGGTGTTGAAGCGACCGGGAATGTTGCCGATCGAATAGACCGCATAGAACTGCAGATCGTCCGTCGCCTTGAATTGCACCGTCAGGCGGGGCAGGAATGAATTGAAATCGCCGTCGAGGTCCAGCCCGCTGAGATTGTTGTCCTGCGCGACGTACTCCATCTGGTAGCGGCCTTCGAAGCTCACAGTGACCTGATCGGTGAGATCGTAGAACATCGAACCGAATATGGATTTGTCGCGCACGACGTCCAGCGTATCGCTGAATGTCGGAGCAGTATTGACCCGGAAGGATCCGAGTATCGTCGAGGTGCATGTTGTCAGGCACGTGTTACGCGGATATGCGGTACCCACGCTGGTGCCGGTAACCTCTTCATAGTAGAGGCCGACGGCGTAGCGGAAACGGCCGCTCTGCGGCGAGGTCAGGCGAAATTCGCCGGAGTTCTCCTTGCTGCCCTGGAACGCATCGTCGAGGCCATACATGGGATTGCCCATGTCCTGGAACAGCGAGTTCGGCTCCTGGTAGTTGCCGGTCTGGCCACGGGTGACGTCCTCATGCTGATAGGAACCCGTCAGCGATAGAGTGAAGTCGTTCAGATTCAGCTCAGCACTCGCCATCGTCCGGATTCCGTAGCGATAGTCGTTGGTGTCCTTCGCCGCCGGGTTGATGTATGTCGCGCAGTTCGCCGAGCTGTAATGCAGAGAATTGAACGTGCCCACCTGGTAGCGCGTGGTCGAGCCGTCGGGACGGGTGATCACCGTGTTGCGATCGTTGGGATCCGGAATACAGACGACCGGCGGCGCATCCTTGTCCTCGTAGTAGCTGCCGCGCGCCTTGATCGTCAGGTTGTCCGTTGGCTTGTAGACGAGCTTGCCGTTGACACTCTTGGTCTCGAACTCCGCCAGCTTCGTCGTGCCGTCCTTAGCGACCCAGCTGTCCGGGGAATTGAACTGCGCATAGCTGCCGCTCAGCGATCCGAACAATTTCCCGGGAATCAGCGGGCCGCTCAAGGAGAGACTCTGCTCCTGATCGCCGATATTCGCGTAGTTGGCGGACACATGACCCTTGAATTCGTCGGTGGGGTCCTTGGTAATGTAGTTGACGGCACCGGCAAAGGTCGAACGCCCGAACTGGGCGCTCTGCGGGCCTGGCAGCACTTCGACGCGCTCGATCTCGGAGAAGGAGATATTGCTGGCGTTACCGTTGATGTATACGCCGTCCATGAAGAGCTGCGCCTTGGGCGCGGGCGTCGTACCGGAAGTGCCGCGGAAGAACACGCGGCCCTGGCCATCGCGCTTGGTAACGGCCTGCCAGTTGAGGCCGGGGGCAAGATTGTTCAGGTCGGCAAGCGTCTTCGGATTGACCTGCTCAATGGCGTCCTCTGTAAAAGCGGTAATCGATAGCGGCACGGCTTGCAGCGACTCTTCCTGCTTGCGAGCCGTGACAAATACTTCCTGAATCGTCGCCCCACCGGCTTGCGCGCCCGTCTCGGTCTGATCGGCCGAAAACGCAGGGGCTGAACCACCCGTGCCGGCAATTGCGATTATTGCAAGCGGCGTGACCATGCAACGGCGCCTGCGCAATTCGGCTATGACCGCTTGACGCGCACCCGTGATACTCGACCTCAAGATACTCATCTTTTGCCCCTTCTGTATTTGATGTGTGACCAGTTGCACAAAGCCGAACTACTTGCGAGGCTCTTTCTCCCAACTGCCTGGCTCGTTCGGATTGCCTTTGCCGGAATAGCGCGCTACATCGGGATACGCATAGACGGGTCGCGACCGATCGTAGGTGGACGGATCGAGCGGATGGCGTGGGTACAGGGCGCGCTTGCGCTCCTTCGAGCCCGGTGGGAGCTCCACGTCGTAGGGTTCCTTCTTCATGTGATAGGCGATGACCTGGTCGGGCGCCTGACCTTTCTCGACCCAGTTCTCGATGGCAGTGAGCCAGTCGATTTCGCCACCACCAGGTCCGTACTGGCAGTGAAACATGCCCGGCGGGAGGAACATCCTGAAGAAATCCTTGGTCGTCTTGTCGCCGCCCATGGTGCGGGTGGTGAGTTCGTAATAGTCGATCGCCTGCTCCGGCGGGATGTCGTTGTTGTCGTCCCAACCGTGAAAGAGAATCATCTTGCCGCCCGCTGCCTTGAACGGTCGCAAGTCCGGGTTGACCATGTTGAACAGCCAATCCTTGAGCGCCAGGCGCTCCGGATCGCGATCCAGATCGAAATCCGCGCGGTGATAGTTCGGTCCGGGCGGATAGAAAAACGACAAGTAGTTGGTCATCAGGTTTTCGTTCGGCAGCTTGCTCGGCACGCCGGGCTTCCACGTCATCTCCGAGCCTCGCGCCCGGCCGTGAAACAGCACCTCGCCCCTGGAGTTTCGCGGACCGTCGTAGAATTTCCTGACGACATCAACTTGCGCAGCTGTCAGGCATTCCTCGCCCTGCACGCCGGCCTTGCACTGGATCTGCTTCGGGTCCCACTTACATTGCAGCGGGTTCTGCAGCAGGTTGTCGGCGATGCCGTCCTGCTTGTCGCACGCGGCCATCACTGCCTTGTGAACGACCGGCAGTTTCGCCGCCGTCAGTATCGGCTTTCCCTCGGGGTCGACGTTGTTGCGCTCCTGCCAGCCGTAAACATAGGCTTGAAAGCCGGTCTGGCTGTAGGGCGCGGCACCGGCGACGATCCCATCGAAGTCCTTGGGGAAGCGTTGCGACTCCACGAGTCCCTGGCGGCCACCTGTCGAGCATCCCCAGAAATAGTTGCGCTTGGCGCGAGATCCGTAGAACGCGTCGACGACATCCTTGGCCGCGATCGCCGTGACATGCGTCGATCTGAAACCGAAGTCGATCTGGTTTTCGATGTTCTGGTAGGCCCACGCCCATCCCTGGCCCTGGTGACCCATGTCGGTGACGACGACGGCGTAGTTCCTCACCAACGCGGTGTCGTAACGTCCGAAGGGAAAATTGCCGCATGGCCCCCCGCACCCTCCCATGAGCAGCTTGCCGTTCCATGTGCTGGTCGGCATGCGCAGGAAGACTCCGATCGTCGGGGCGATCTGCGCTTCGACCTCGCAGAACTCCGGAAAATCCTTCTCCGGCAGCGTCCCGTCACCGCCTTGCGGCACGACGCGCACCGTCAGCAATGTCGTAGGCGCATCGACGAGCGTGGCGAAGCGAGCGCGGTTGGTCGCATTTTTCAGGGCCAGGCATGCCGCCGTGGTGTCCTGGGCAAAGACCGCGTGCGGCAGACAGCACGAGAGCAGCAAAGCTCCGACGAGCGCGATGCGTCGTCGCAATCCGTGTCGTTGCGTGAAGCTGCGGCTTCCGGGCAGCTTCAACGCACGCCGGACATGCTCTGGCAGGCGGGGCAACTTCATAAACTTGTCTCCACTTTCGGATGATCGAGGCGGGGGATTCATATGCGGCGTTGCTGACCTGTACCTTCGCGCACCCCAGCAACGACATGCAAGGGAACGCTTGGCGCAAGTACATAGCTATAACGAGCGCACGAAGCCGGTGGACCAATCACTGTATCGAACCTTCAACGGGCACTCGTCAACTGCAAAACGCGCAGCCTGAAACACTGACTCGCCGTTTGATCGCGCTTCGCGCGCCTCGGAAAGAAGCGCGATATCCCGGCCGCGCGGATGCTTTTCCAGATCGTTCAGACGACCCTGTTTTTCTTCAACTGCGCATAGCGCTCATCGGACAGGCCGAGCAGGCCGAGATACACCTCGTCGTTGTGTTCTCCGAGCTGCGGACTCGGCGAACGAATTCCGCCAGGAGTTTCCGACAACTTCGGTGCGACGTTCTGCATTTTCAGCGAGCCGAAGTCCGGATGCTGCACCTCGCGGATCGCGTTGCGCGCCTTGAAATGCGGGTCATCGAGCATCTCAGGCGCGCGATAGATTTTCCCGGCCGGCACACCGAACTCTTCCATGAGCGTCAACACCTGTTGTGTCGTCAGCGTCCGGGTCCAGTTCTCGACGCGTTGATCCAGTTCCCGCTGATGAGCCCCGCGTGTAGTGTGCGATACATAACGTGGGTCTTGCGCCAGCTCGGGCTGTCCCATGGCCTCGGCCAGGCGCCCGAATACCGTGTCCTGGTTGGCAGCGATCAGCACCAGCGCGTCGCTGGTCTTGTAGACATTGGATGGCGCCACATTCGGCAGGATGGCGCCGGTGCGTTCGCGCACGTAGCCGACCTTGTCATACTCCGTCACGAGCGACTCCATCATGTTGAGCACGGACTCGTAGATCGCCGAGTCAATCACCTGTCCGCGACCGGTGGCGGCGCGATAGTTCAACGCGGACAAGGCGCCTACGCACGCAAAAGTAGCGGCAAGGGAATCGCCGATCGATATACCCATGCGCGAGGGCGGAGTCGAGGGATCCCCAACGACATAACGCAAACCGCCCATCGCCTCGCCGATCGCACCGAAGCCCGCCTGCTTCGAATACGGTCCGGACTGGCCGTAGCCGGAGACGCGAATCATGATCAGCCCGGGGTTGATTCTCGAGAGTACGTCGTAGCCGAGGCCCCACTTCTCCATGGTGCCGGGCCGGAAGTTCTCCAGCAGGAAATCCGACTTTGCCACCAGTTCCTTGAGTACCTCCTGGCCCTCGGACAGGCGCAGATCGAGCGTTATGGCCTTCTTGTTACGCGCGACAACCGGCCACCATAATGATTTCCCGCCCGCCTTTTCCCGGCCCCACGCCCGCATCGGATCGCCCTGGCCAGGTGGCTCTATCTTGATGACTTCAGCGCCAAAGTCCCCGAACAGCTGGCCGCAGAAGGGACCCGCCAGCAACGTTCCGAGCTCGATCGCTCGCAGGTTTCCCAGTGGTCCGTGTTTGAATTTCTCGGGCGGAGCAATCATGGCCGGTGAAGGTGCTTTGTCGTTCGTTGAATCGGAGCTGGTGAGCGCCGGCTAACTTGCGGTGGGCAAATAACCTGCTTTGTTTTTCATGAAGCGCGGAGCGCGCGGCGGCTTGAGTCCCGTTTCCTTCTCACAGCGCTCTTTGAGCTCTTCGATCGACTCGAATCCCCGATCGAAGAGTTTCTTGTTCGGACGCTCGCTCGCCATCCGCTTGCGCAATGCCGTGGTCGCCGCCGGATCCGCAGCCGATTCGTCCTGCATCACCACACCGTAGCGCCGGGCCCCCTCGATGCTGACAAGGCCGGCTTCCACGTCGAAGCGCACGCTTTCGATATCGCGCTCCAGCGGATCGCCACAGCCACCGCCTCCCCAAGTATCCGCCAGCAGCAGATCGCCGGGCTCTACCTTGATGTGGTCGATCTTGGAGGCAAGCAGTTCTTCGGAACCATCGGCGCGCACGAGCGTCTTCTTGCTGCGCGCACCGGGCAAGCCTCCGTTGACACCCCACGGATAGGTCAGCCAGCGGTCATCGTGAATCGAAATCTCGCCCGGCTCCAGAAAACGATAGCCGATGCGCAGCCCGTTGCCGCCGCGAAACTTGCCCGCACCGCCCGAGTCGGTGAGCGTCTCATAGATCTCGATGCGCAACGGGAAATAGCTTTCCAGGAATTCGTTCGGCACATTGGTGAACGAAGGCCACAGCGAGTGGCCGTCAGGGCCGTCGCCGAACGGTTTGCCGGGAATGCCGCCGAAGGTGATCTGGTACAGCTGATACCAGCTGCCGTTCTTGTCATAGCCGGAGTACATGAAATGCGGGCTGTCGGAGAACCCCGCCGCGCACAGGAAGTCCGGATTGCCCTGGCCCAGCAGTCCCGCGAGGATGTCGAAGATGCGGCCCAGCGCGTGAGTGCGGCAGGAGAGTGCCGCCGGCTTCAAAGGCTTGAGCAGCGTGGCCGAGGGAATTCTCACTTCCATCAGCTCGTAGAACCCATCGTTGAACAGGATCTGGGGATCGAACACCATGATCATGTAAATGCCGGCGAACATCTTGAACATCTCCTCGTTCAACAGGAAGTTGATCGAGGAGACCGATTGCGGGTCAGTACCGTTGAAATCGAATATGCACTTCTCGCCCTCGCGCCACATGGTGCATGCGATGCGATATGGCCCCATGCCAAGACCGTCGTCGCAGATGTAGTCCTCGAAATGCTGCTTGCTTTCGGGAACCGTCCGGCGGATCAGCTCGCGCATCGCCCGCTTGTTGCGGGCGAGCATTTCCTCCAGCGCGGAGTAGAACAAGTCGTCGCCGAAACGCTCGGAGATCTCGACGCAGCGCAGCGCAGCGGTGCGCAGCGCTGCAACGATTGCATTGAAGTCCGACAGATTCCAGTGCGGCAGCCGGCACTGATGCAGAATTATCCGCAGGATCTCCTGCTGAAGCTCGCCTTTGCGATAGATCTTCAGTGGCGGCACCACGATGCCTTCCTCGTAGATCTGGCGAGCGTCCGTCGGCAGCGAGCCCGGCACCTTGCCGCCCACGTCGGTCATGTGCCCGAACATCGCCGACCAAGCGATCAGTCTGCCTTGCTTGAAGATCGGCATCAGCAGCAGCCAGTCGTTGGCATGGCTGATTGCGCCGTTGACCGAGTACGGATCGGAGGTAAAGAAGATGTCGCCCTCCTCGATGGTACCCTCGTAGCCCTGCATGAAGCCGTAGATGAAAGAGCCGAACTGGCCCACCACCATCTTGCCGTCGACGTTGGCGATCATGGGGAACTCATCGTGCTGCTCGCGGATGCCCGGCGACATGGCGGTACGGAACAGCACCGTATCCATCTCGTAGCGCGCGTTACGCAGTGCGCTTTCGATGATGTCGATGGTCACCGTATCGACCTGCGTCTTGTTGAATGCAGTATTGTTGGTCTGAACGAGCTTGGCGGGCATGAACGTCTTACCTTGTGCCGTACGCTTGGCAGCGGATCATGAGGTTACAGTTATGGACTTCTGCGTGATTACTTGCGGCCAGGGGCATTGTTGCCGCCTGTTCCTTGCTTCGCGTGGCCGTCGGGATAGATGAGAATGTTGCCGAACGCGTCCACGTCGCCGTGGTGGCGGGGTAGAACCACGGTGGTGGAATCCATTTCCATCACGATCGCCGGGCCTGACACGACATTGCCCGCTTTGAGCCTCGTACGATCGTAAACGGGGGCTGTCTGTTCGGCGCCATCCATGAAGACGGATTGCTCGCCGACAACGGCTTGCTGCGGATCGCTGGTGCCGGTGGCGATCGGCGGCCGCGTAACGGTAATACCCTTCCCACGCACTGCCGCCCGCAGCGTTACGACTTCGTGTTCGAGATCGAGAGCGAACGTGAACAGGCGTTTGTGTTCCGCGTCGAACCTGCCGCCGATCTCGGCCAGGCCGGCTTTCTTCAAGGCCGCGAGGTCGACATCGACGGTGAGTCGCAGTCCCTGGCCGTGATAACGCAGGTCCACTTCGCAAGTGGTGCGCATATCTGCCTCATCCACATTTTCCGTCGCCACTGCCTTGATTGCCTCGTCTGCGAGGGACTGCAGGATATCGACGACTTCCTGTGCGTTGGTCTCGCTGAACTTGCGCACGTACGTGCGGGCGCGCTCATCCCGGATCGCCGTCGTGGCGTCGCCAAGCGCACATAGCACGCCAGGCCCGGGCGGAATGATCGCTGGCCACGAGCCAAGCAATCTGGACAGCGCATTGGCATGCAGAGGGCCGGCGCCGCCGAACGCAATCAAGGCATATTCCCGCGGGTCGTAGCCCTGCTCTACCGAAACCAGGCGCAATGCGCCGGTCATGTTCTCGTTTACTATGTTGTAGATGCCTTCAGCCGCCTGCCGCACCGAAAGGCCCAGCGCATCGGCGATCTTCTTTACCGAGGTACTCGCAAGAGTGCGGTCGAGTTTCAGATCCCCACCCAAGCGCTGCTGTTCCGGCATGTATCCGAGTACCACGTTTGCATCGGTTACCGTTGGCTCGGTGCCGCCGCGCCCATATGCTGCCGGGCCCGGATCGGCGCCCGCGCTTTGCGGCCCGACGCGCAGTGCCTTGGTCAGATCCGGCACGTGTGCGATCGAACCGCCGCCGGCGCCTACGGTGCGAATGTCTACCGAAGATGCCCGTACCGTGACGTCACCTACGGTGGTCTCGCGACGTAGTCGCGGCTCGCCGTCGCGGATCAGAGCAACGTCGGTGGACGTGCCGCCGACATCCAGTGTCAGCAGATTGAGGAAACCTGCCTGCTTGGCTACCCACACCGCACCCGTAACTCCGCCGGCAGGCCCTGACATGAGCAGATTCACCGGAAAGTCCTGCGACGAGGCGGCCGAGGCCAAGCCTCCATCGGATCGCAGGATGTGCAGCTTGACCTTCTCGGTCTTCTCTTCAAGCCTGGCGGTCAGGTTCTTTACGTAACGCTGAACGCGCGGGCGAACGTACGAGTTGGCGACCGTTGTCACGGTGCGCTCGTACTCCTGCATCTCCGGCACTACTTCGCACGAAAGAGAAACGGGGATCCCCTCCAGCTCCTCGTTGGCAATCTCGCGGATACGCCGTTCGTGCACATCATTGGAGAACGAGTTGATGAGAGACACCGTCAGCGCCTCGATGTTCTTGAGCCTCAGCTTGCGCAGGCTCTCGCGAAGCTTCGCTTCGTCAAGCGGCTCGACGACTTCGCCGCGGGCCCCGATGCGCTCGTGCGCCTCGATCGTGCATGCCAGCGGCGCCATCGGCAGGCTCTTGTTGTAGATGATCCAGCCGCCCAGACCACCGGGTACGATCGAGCGCGCTATCTGCAGCACCTGGCGATATCCGCGTGTCGTCACCAGGCCACACTTCGCACCGGTGCTGGTCAAGACGGTGTTCGTCGCGACCGTCGTGCCGTGCATGACGTGATCGATTGAAGCCGGCGCAATGCCGGCCTTCTTGCAGACGCGCTCAATACCTGTCAGCACGCCGATGGATTGATCCGCCGGCGTGCTCGGCACCTTCGCCGACCAGGTACCGCCGGTCGCTTCGTTAACCAGCAGCAGATCCGTGAAGGTGCCACCGACATCCACGCCTAGACGATAAAACATGTGCTTACCCGCATTCATCAGACATCTGATACATGACGACGCATCCGCTCACGCCCTTCGGTCAGCGCAGGCAGATTGCTTCGGAAAGGTTCCTGCCTTGAGCAGCATTGCCGGCAGCGGCTTCCCGAGCTGCCGCTGCAACCACTCGCTGGTCTCAAGCAATGCCGGCAGCGAGATCCCGGTCTCTATGCCGCTGCGTTCCAGCAGATACATAAGGTCTTCCGTCGCAATGTTGCCGGTCGCCGCGGGCGCAAAAGGACATCCGCCGATCCCGCCGATGCTGGCATCGAGCGATCGCACCCCGGCCTGCAGCGCCGCATAGGCATTGGCGATGCCGGTGTTACGCGTGTTGTGAAAGTGCGCTCGCAGTGGAACATCCGGCAGCAGCTCACGGGCGCGGCCGATCATTTCGCTCACTTGTGCAGGCACGCCCACCCCGATGCTGTCGGCGAACGTAATCTCGCAAGGGCCGCCTGCCGCAGCGCGTTGCGCGACGTCGAGCACTTTCACAAGAGGAACTTCGCCCTCGAACGGACAACCGAATGCCGCAGCAATGGTGACTTGCGCACGCACACCGCATGAGCGTGCGGCTGTTGCGATTTCCAGCCATGCCTGTGTCGATTCCTGGGTGCTTGCTCCCTGGTTGCGCCGGTTGAACGTGTCGGAAGCGACGATCACCATGCCGATCTCGCGACAACCGGCCGCCACCGCGCGCTCGAATCCCTTGAGGTTGAGCACCATTCCTACGTATGTCACCCCTTCGCGATGTGGCAGGCCGGCCATCACAGCCTCCGCGTCTGCCATCTGCGGCACGCGCCTTGGCGCGACAAAGCTTGCAACCTCCAGCCTTCGGATGCCTGCATCGACCAGTCGAGCGATCAACTCGAGCTTGCGCTGCGTCGGAAACACGATGCCTTCGCTTTGCAGGCCATCGCGGGGTCCGACTTCGACAATTTCGATGCTTAAAGACATGAGCGAGCGGTATGTCCCTGTGCGGCTGTTCCGGATGGCCGCAGTCAGCGCGCCACTACGGCCGGCTTGCGCGAATCAATCCAGCTCAGCAGATCGCGATCGACGCGTGACTGCTGTCCTGAGAAATAGTGTCCGCCGCCGGACGCATCGGCATACCAGATTCCGCGGACACGACTGCTGCCGGCACCGAGCTGACTGAATGCCGCCTCGTCCGCATAGACGTTGCCCGGCGAGCCGATGAGCAGAACAGGCACTTTGATCTCCGCAATGCTGCGCCCGAGCGGCTGCGATTGAGGGCCCCAGGTCTCCAGAAAGGCAGGAGCCGTCATCACGATCTTGAGCGGTGCCTCATCCAGCACCGGCGGCACCGGATCGAACTGCACAAGCTCATCCTTCCTGCCGTTCTTCACGGCCGCCTCCGCCTTTGCGACTGCCTGCTGATATGCCTGGTCACCGACAAGGTGGCGCATCCAGGCAG
>Ga0193753_10001391_pt1 | contig 20652 bp, 20 predicted proteins | sample H1c2metaG_FD_144925 | JGI IMG/M metagenome (GOLD analysis project Ga0193753, IMG submission 144925) | Soil microbial communities from a riparian zone of the East river system, Colorado, United States - H1c2 | ecosystem: Environmental > Terrestrial > Soil > Riparian zone | place: USA: East...
TTGGAAAGGTATCGACCAGCGCACGTATTGGGTGGTGCCGCTGATGTTTTACGAGCAGGTGCCGTGGTTTGAAATCTTCGGCTTTAGTCTGTTGAGCGCCCGCTTGCATGCCATGGCGTGGGGTCTCGTCGCGTTGTTTTCCTGGGGGTGGGTTGTGCACAAGCTCACTGGGGATCGGGCCATGGCTTTTGCCACGATGGCCGCGCTTGCCTGCGATTACCAATTCGTTTCGCAAACCGCGCTCGCGCGGATGGATGCCATGGCGCTGGGACTCGCTTCCCTCGCGGTGCTGCTTTACCTGTGGCTTCGGGAATCACATTTCAGTTGGGCGATTTTTACAGCCCAATTGGCTGTCGTCGCATGCGGTCTCACCCATCCCACCGCGGGAGTGCCGGCCTTCGCTGCCTTGGCGTTTTTGATCCTATATCTCGATCGGCGGCGCTTAAGTTGGAAATCGGTCGCGGTGGCGATTGTTCCGTATCTGTTAGGCGTTGCATTTTGGGGCTGGTACATCAGCTTTGCCCCCGATCTGTTTCGCGCGCAGTTTTTTGGCAACGTGGGAGATATAGACCGCTTGGGCGGTTTTTCCCATCCCTTCCGGGCGATGGCGCGAGAGGTAGGACGTTATGCCGGAATGGCCGGTTTCCAACCCGGCATGCAACATCTATACCGGATCAAGTTAGGCGTCGTCCTCATTTACTTCCTCGCCGTCGGATGTCTCTTCGCCCGCAAAGAAACCAGAGAGCACCCGGGCATTCGCACGCTGCTCTGGTTGTGGACTGTCTACTTTCTGTCGATGACTTTTTACGACAACACCAAAGAAGTCAAATACGCCATCCACATCGTCGCTTTATTCGATGCCGTCGTCGCCGTGTGGGTCGTGAGTTGGTGGCGCAGAGGTGGAATCGATCGTATTCTAAGCGCCGCCAGCGTCGCCGCATTCGTTTCGATTGGCGTTGGCGGACTGCTTTACACCTCGCTGGTGCAGCGTGACTACGAGAAGATCTATTTGCCCGCCGCCCTGTTCCTCGAGCGCGCTGCCGAGCCTGGAGACCTGATTCTCGGCGGCTCGGAGCTGGGCTTCGCGCTCGGATTCGATCGCAATATCGTAGACGACAACTCGTTCACCTACGTGACCCATAAGGCGCCCGTGTTTATCGCCATGAGCACTAACTACAAAGAATTCCTGCGTGGCTATCGGGCGAAAGCTCTGCCCATGTCGAGCTACTTCGATCGGCTGCTGGCGGAAAAATACGTGCGCGTCTACTCGAATCGCGGATACGATATTTTCGAGGAGCGTACGAAAGTCAACGATCGGGAACCGCGGTAGCCGTTGCCGGGGCACGGCTCGCGCGTCGCGTCGCGTGTACTTTTCGAATCGCGCGCCAGGTGAAGATGCGCGTGACTCCGTAGTTCCACACCGAGCTCAGAATCAAACCAACCAAGCCGGCCGCATACCAAGGGAAGCCCGTGCCACGGGCGAATTCCGCCGTCTCCAGGTTGATCAGCACTCCAAACGAGCATGCAACATAGAACAGAATGAGGCCGCGCAGGATATTCCATCCGCGCAGACGCCTATCGCGATAGGTAATGGCGTTGTTGAGCAGGAAATTCGTGGTCATGGCGGCGAGCGTCGCGACTACCTGCGCCGGCCGGAACGAAACACCCAGCCAGGAGATCTGGATCCACAGAGCGGCGAGGTATAGGACCACGCCCGAAGCTCCCACCAAGCCAAAGATCACAAAGCTCGCGGAGACGTAGTCTCCTACGAATTTGTCCAACAGAAGCTGAAGATATTCGACAGCCACCAGAACGTCGAGCTTGCTCTCGCCATGCTGGCGATTGCGAAAGCGATAGGCCATTTCTTCCAAGCGCACTGGACGATTGCAGGATGCCAGCAAGTCCACCAGAATCTTGAAGCCGATTCCCGAAACGCCATGCACGACCTCCAGAAGAAACGGGCGGCTTAGGACGAAAAACCCGCTCATCGGGTCGTTGATTTCGCAGCGGCAAACGGATTGGCTGAAGCGGCGGCCGAGCATGCTGAGACGAACGCGGCTCCGGGCGAATTCGCCCATGCTGCCGCCGGCGATATTGCGGCTGCCTACGACTACGTCGAGGTTCCGAGCCTTCAGGCGATCGAGCATCTGCGGGAGGATCGCTTCGTCATGCTGCAAGTCCGCATCCATGACCGCGATATAGGGCGCGGAACTGGCCAACATGCCCTCCACGCAGGCCGAAGCCAAGCCGCGCCGGTTGATACGATGCACCACGCGTACGCGCGGATCTCGCTGCGCGATCTCTCGAACCACATCGGCAGTGCCGTCCGGCGAGTCGTCGTCGACAAAAATCACTTCGTAGGGAATTTGCCCCAAAGCCGCGGCTAGCGCCTGGAGAAAAGGCACCACGTTGTCCCGCTCGTTAAAAGTTGGAACGACGACAGCCAATTCGCTTGTGAGTGTGGATGTCATCTTAGTTTATAGGCCTCGCGCGCTGTCGCGGACCAGATTCGTTCTTGTTCTCCCTCTGACAATTGATCGACAAATCTCGCCACGATCTCCACCCATTGGTGATAACCGGCGGCGAGCAGGCAAACCGGCCAGTCCGAGCCAAACAGGACACGTTTCGGTCCGAAAGCGGAGAGGACTAAATCCATATACGGAACTAGCTGTGCTTCCGACCATTTCAGGTGGTTCGCTTCGGTCGCCAAACCAGAGATCTTACAGTAGACGTGCGGGCGCTTGGCGAGTTCTCGCATATTTTCGCGCCAAGGTGAGACAATGCCCGCGCGGACACGCGGCTTCGCCAGATGATCGACGATGAAAATCTGGTCCGGATGCCGGTCCACAAATTCAATCGTCTGCGGCAAATGGCGTTCGAAAATCAGAATGTCGTATGCGAGATCGAAACGCTTGAGTTCGGATACGCCGCGATTGAAATCCTCGCGCAAGATATAGCGCTCGTCGGCTTCGTCGTGGAGTATGTGCCGTATCGCTCGCAATTTTGGGTTCGAGGCTAAGAGTTCGAGCGTCGCGCCCGCATTCGGCGCGGTGAGCGGCGCCCACCCTACCACTCCGTGAATGAAAGGATGCAGATCCGCGAGTTCGAGCATCCAGCGGGTCTCTTCGAGACTCTGCCGCACCTGGACTAAAATCGTTCCAGTAATGCCCGCAGCCACCAGCTCGGGCTCGAAATCGCGCGGCAAGAAATCCCCTTGCAACACTTTATCGCCGGCGCCGATCCAGGCATATTCCGCCGCGTCGAATTTCCAGAAATGATGATGCGCGTCAATTCGGGAAATCATGATTTTCCGGGCGGCCCGTGCGCCATGCCATGTTCTTCACGGGTTCTACGAACCTCTCGATTTCCGCGAACAGGCTGGCAGGAAAACGCTTTTCGAGCGCGCATAAATTGGAGGCGACCTCTGCCGCGTTGGACATTCCTACCAAGGTGGACGAAACATACGAATGATCGAGGCAGAAGCGCAACGCAAGAGTCGCGGTATTCGCTCCGTGAAAACGCACCAACTCAGCGCCGGCCTGTTTTACGGCTTCCGGCGCCGGATGCCACGCGGGCGCTCCCGTCGCGGTGAGCGCTCGCATATGCAATGGTGAAGCGTTGATCAGCCCAATCTGCCGCGCCTCTAACACGGGCGTGAGCCAGGTATCGAGGTCGCGAATCAGCAAATTGTAGCGGCAGTAGGAGAGGACCGTGTCCACATGCGCACGCACGGCTACATCGGCCAACATCTTCAATTGCAAACCGGAAATGCCAACGCTTCGAATTTTTCCTTGCTGCTGGAGCGTGCGCATCGCCGGGATGGTTTCCGCGACGATCTGTTCGCGGTCGCCGAATTCTATGTCGTGCGCGGTCAGGATATCGACGTAGTCGGTTCGCAACCTTCGCAAAGACTCGTCGACGCTCGAGCGCACGCGTTCGGCGGAAAAATCGAATGCTTCGACGTCATAGCGGCCGATTTTCGTCGCCAGAATGACCTTATCTCGTTTGCCTTGTAGCGCCGCGCCGAGGCGTTCCTCCGCCAGAGTGCGCCCGTAGTACGGCGCAACGTCGAAGAAATTGATCCCGTGTTCGATGGAGGCGTGTACCGCCCGCTCGCCTTCGCCAGGGTCAACCGCCCCGAACTCATCGCCGAGCGGAGAAGCGCCGAATCCGATCACGGACACGTTGAGCCCGGTGCGGCCCAGCGGTTTGTATCTCACTCCTCAAACATCCATTTCGACGAGGATCTTGGAGTACGCTTGCGGCGACTCGCTCCAGTTGCGCAACATCCCTCCGGCTTCGGCGAGCGGAACCCTCGCCGAGATTGTGGCGGCCACCGGGAAATCGCGTTTCGCGAGCATTTCAATCACTGCCGGAAACTCGGCAAGTGAGTTGCGCGAGCCGAGCACGTCGAGCTCTTTGTGTACAAACAGCTTGGTCTCGTAACTGACCGGCTCCTTAGCCCAACCGACATACACGACGCGGCCCGTGTGCGCCACTTCTTCCACGGCGGTGCGATACGTGTCCGGCACGCCGACGGCTTCGATCACCACATCCGGTCCTAAGCCATCGGTCAACTCGCCGAGTGCATCATGCAGCGATTGCTTGCCGGAGTGCACGGTGTGGTGTGCGCCCGCGAGTTTCGCGAGCGACAGCTTGGCGTCGTCTAAATCGATAGCGATGACTGTCGCGCGGCGAGCGGCGGCCGCGGCCATTGCGCCTAAGCCAACCATTCCGCAGCCAATGACCGCTACCACGTCGGCGGCCGTGACACGTCCCCGCTCCGCCGCATGAAATCCGACCGCGAGCGGCTCGACCAGGCTCAATTCCTCGAGCGAGAGCCCATCTGCCCGGTAGACCTTCTGCCAGGGCGCGGTGAAAAAGGATTTCATGGCGCCGTCGCGCTGGACACCCAGCGTCTCGTTAAATTTGCACGCGTTGGTCCGTCCGCGCTTGCAGGAGGCACATTTGCCGCAATGCGTGTTGGGATACACCGTCACGTTCGTCCCGGGCTGGTATTCGGCGGGCACATTGCTTCCAACCTCCACCACCGTCGCGGCGATTTCGTGGCCCGGTATGCGCGGGTAACTGACCAGCGGGTTTTTGCCACGAAAGGTGCTGAGATCGGTTCCGCAAAGTCCAATCAGCCGCGTCTTCAGAAGCACTTCATCCGCCGCCGGACGCGGCTGCTGTAATTCCTCGATTGTGGTGCTGCCGGGCTCAGTTATATAAAAGGCCTTCATGATTCCTCCCCTTCTCTAAGCCCGAGGCAGCACCCGCAGCGTCTGCTCGATATCTTCGGAGCCAATATAGAAGTGCGGCGACACGCGCACCCAGCCCTGGCGCGGCGCGGCGGTAATTTTGTTGTGCCGCAGATCGGACACTAGCGTCCGGCAATCGATGGAAGGATGACGAAAGCTCACGATGCCCGAGCCGGTTTCGTGGGGGCGGTTGACCATCACCTCGTAGCCCTTGGCGCGCACACCCCGCTCGATCTGATCGGCAAGAGCGAGCACGGCCGGCGCGATGTTCTCGATTCCGACCTTGAGGAGAAATTCGATGGCGGCGCGCTGTCCGTAGCAACCCACGGTGTTCAGCGTGCCGCATTCATAGCGGCCGGCGTCAGCCCGCAGCGCCATATCGCGCGAACTGTAGTCGGCGAATTTGGCGGTGTTCGTCCAGCCGAACTCGATGGGCTCAATGGCGTCGAGCCACCGGCGGCGGACATAAAGCACGCCGTTGCCTTCCGGACCGACCATCCACTTATGTCCATCGGCCGCCAGCGCGTCGATATGTGAGGCTTCGACGTCGATCGGAAACACGCCCATGCCCTGGATTGCGTCGACGAAGAAAAAACAGCCATGGCTGTGGCACAGTTCGCCAATTGAGTTCAAATCTACGCGGTAGCCGCTCAGATAGTTGACGTAGCTGATCGCGAGCAGCCGGGCGCCGGGAATGACGGCGGCGATTTTTTCTAGTGGATCGTAGATAGAAAGCCAGGTGATTTCGACGCCGCGCTTTTCGAGGCGAAGCCAGGGGTAGTAGTTGGCGGGAAATTCCTCACGGAACGCGATCACGCGGTCGCCCGCTTTCCAATCGAGCCCCAAGGCCACCGTAGCGATGCCTTCTGAGGTGTTCTTCACGATGGCGATTTCGTCCGGCGAGGCGTTGATCAACCGCGCGGTGGCCTGCCGTAGGCCGGAATAGCTATCCATCCATTTGTCGTAGTGCAGTGAGCCGAACCGGCAGGCGTCGTCGGCGAGCGCCTTCATGGCCTCGGCGGCGGGCCGGCAAAGCGGGCCTACCGCGGCATGGTTCAGGTAGATCAGTTCGTCGGCGACGGGGAATTCTGAGCGGTATTTGGCCGCCAGAGAGCCGGTATCCTCCGCAAACGCCACTTTTTCGGAACCCATTGTACCGAGCATACGTTACTCCGTTAGATCTCCTGTGGGGCCGCGGGCTGGCTGGCAGGTGACACGGTTTGGCCCTATACTGGGAGATGACGGTAATTGTAGCTGCTGTCTGCCTGTGCCCGAAGTTCTTGCTGCTGGTCAAGGAGTTTTATGCGACCGCTCGTTTTTCTAAGATCCTCCGTTAGCTTGGCGCTGACATTGTTGCTGGCGATACCGCTCAGCGTCTTTGCCGGCGATGACAAGAAATCCGACCCGGATGCCATCGGTGACCGGAACGTAAGCGGCAAGGTCAATTGGTATTCGCTCGAGAAGGAGATTGGGCTGGGCAAGCAGCTCGCGCAGCAGGTAGAGCGGCAATCCAAAATTATCAACGACCCGGTCATCGCGGAGTATGTGAATCGCCTGGGCCAGAACCTGGTCCGCAACTCCGATGCGAAAGTACCCTTCACGATCAAGGTTGTGGAGGATCCGACGGTAAATGCCTTCGCGCTGCCTGGCGGATTTTTCTTTGTCGATTCGGGGCTGATTCTGAAAGCGGACACGGAAGCCGAATTGGCCGGTGTAATGGCGCATGAGATCGCCCATGTGGCGGCGCGTCACGGCACGCGCCAGGCGACACGAGGCGAAATCGCATCTTTATGGGCGGCGCGGCGGCCTACGGCATTTACGAGGCATCCGGATTGCTGGTACCTATGTCGTTTCTGAAGTTCTCCCGTACCTTCGAATCGGAAGCCGATTATCTCGGCGTGCAGTACATGTACAAGGCGGGATACGATCCCACGGCCTTTGTCGACTTCTTCGAGAAAATTCAGACGCTTGAGAAGCGCAAGCCGGGCACCATGTCCAAGCTCTTCTCCACGCACCCGCCGACCGACGACCGGATCGGGAAATCGCAGGCGGAGATCGCGGATCTGAAGGCGAAGCCCGAGTACGTAGTTACGACTTCGGAATTCAACGACGTCAAAGGGCGTTTGGCGATGCTCGAGAATCAGCGCCGGCCCGACAAGACTAGCGACGACCCGAACAAGCCGACGTTGCGGCGCAATCCGAATTCGACTGCTCCGATCGAGGATGAAACGGATCCGTCGAAGAAGAACAAGGGCGACGATAGCGACCGTCCGAAGCTGAAACGGCGTCCGTCGGACACCGGCGATGCCCCCAGTACCAGCGGGCCGACCGACAACAACTAAATCTAACTTCCGGGGTGATATTCGCGCTCGGTGTGTCCGCGAAGCTGCGAGCAATAGAAGTAGATCGGGCGTAAATTGTCTGTGCTGTAGCGCTCCGCTTGGTCGTTAAAATGGCGAGAAGGCCCTCACGGTTTCCCCGAACTCGACCACTGCGACGAAGCTGTTGCCGGTGTTGCTATACCACTTCTTTGTTTCCGGATAGGGATGCGCGGCGAACGAGGCATGCGAGCCATTGCGACGACGTAAACCCAACCGGGATGCTGGCCTCGGCGCCGGCGTAGTCTTCGATCGCCCTTTTTCTCCGCGGTCTCCAAATATTCGTCGATTACATCGGCGCGCTGGTTGTATGCATCCACCCCGCCCGTTCGTTAAAGCCTTGGTAAACGAAGAACTGCCCCCATGTGACAGCGCCATAGGCATTCAAGCCTTCGTCGCTCACCATCTGCAGCTCTGACAGGAAATAGAAAGAAGTATGGGGATTGATGAGCAGTAAAGCATGATGCGCGAGGGTGTTAGATGGCGCAATCGCGATGCCGTTCGATCCAGTGGGCTCAGTTTTGTCTTCCGCCTTCGAGGTCCGGCCGATTTTCGTCTTGCGTAGAATGCTTCGAGTTGCTCGATTGACGGTTTCGATGTCGCCTCCGATGCTCCCCTCGGAGGAGGTTAGCGCCATCCAGGGCTCAAACCGCTGAATGACTCTCGGTTTCACTTACGGATGCCGGTAGAGGTAATCGTTCAGGCAGAGCGCCGGTCTTCCAACAAATTTTGTTCTTTTCGTTCTTCAATGCCCCGGCCTTTTCGTCTCAGAGTATGCGGTGCTATCTGCTTTAAACTGGAGGGTGTCGATTCCCGCCACCACCGCTTCGCGTCTGAAGAATCAATTGGATTGTTTGCCCATCTTGCTGCAGGGCCTGAAAGAAGGAGCTTTAGAAAACAGTCCTGCCGGCGGCAAGTGGTCGGCCCGCGAAAATCTCGCGCATCTGGCACGTTATCACCAAATATTTTCCGGCCGTCTTGACCGTATTCTCAGGGAAGACCGGCCCGCGATCTCTCGCTACGCCGCGGAGGAAGATGCCGCATGGCCGCTCTGGGCAACGCTTCCTTCCGGTGAAGTCCTGTCTCGGTTGGCGGCGCTTCGGGCGGAGCTTATGGAACGAGTCGAAGGCTTGTCGAATAGCGAACTCGCAAGAACCGGTGTCCATTCCCGCTTGGGCGAAATGACGATCGTCGAATGGCTCGAGTTCTTTCTTCTCCATGAGGCGCACCATCTCATGCTGGTTCTACAGCGCAGCCGGCAATTTACCCCGTAATACACCCTTGCTCCGGAGGCGCTGTGGCGGAGGACGATCTCTTTTATCAGCAGCGACTTAGCGCGGGTGTTAACCGTTTCGCACTAGCGCCTCGGTATGGACTGCGATAGAGTGCTTAAAACCATGTCGCGTTTCCGATTCACTCCGTTCGTGTGCCTGTTTGCATTGGGGATTTCCACCGCTCTTGCCCAGACAGGAGCCATCCAAGGTACGCTGACCGACGCGGCCGGCGCTACGGTACCGAACGCCAAGGTTACGGCAATCGATCAGGACAAGGGGATAGTCGCGAGAGAGGGGACCAGCAGCAACGGCGGCGATTTCCATTTGACTCCGCTGCTACCGGGCCACTACACCGTGCGGGTGGAAGCGCACGGGTTCAAGACCTTCGAAAGCAAAAATCTGACGCTTGACCAGAATCAGATCATGAACCTGGGTGTGCTGAACCTGCAACTCGGGCAATTGACGGATTCGATCACGGTCGAGGCGCAGGTGCCACTGGTCGAAACTTCCACGGCGCAGAAATCGTTCGTTATCAGCTCGAAAGAAGTGACCGAGATCCCGCTCAACGGCCGCGACTTTCAGACGCTGATGCGCACGCTGCCGGGGGTGGTCTCGAACGATACCAGCGATTTTCGGCTGGCCTTCAATAACACCAATTCGTTCAATGTGAACGGCCAGCGCGGCAGTAGCAATAACGTGTTTCTGGACGGCGCAATCAATACCGATGTGGGCGCGAACGACGGGCAGTACACGCAAATCAGCCTGGACGCGGTGGGCGAGTTCAAGCTCCAGACGAGCGCCTTCAATGCCGAATACGGGCGCAACCCCGGCGTCATGATTTCGATCAACACCAAGAGCGGCGGCAGTTCGTTCCATGGCACGGGCTACGAGTTCCTGCGCAACGATGCCTTGGATGCGCGCCGCCCGTTCGACACTACCGGGAAAGTAGCCAAGCTGCGCTACAACCAGTTTGGCGGTAACGTCAGCGGTCCGATTCTGATCCCGCATTTTTCCACCGGCGTCGACAAAAAGCTGTTCTTCTTCTTCAACTACGAAGGCACGCGCGCCACACGGCCGCTCAATAGCAACACCTTCGTCGACGTGCCCAGCCCGCAGATTCTGAGCGGCGATTTCCGCCAACTCTACCGGTTCAACGCGAACGGTACGCCGCAGACCATCAGCGGCAGCAACGGAGTGCCGGTAGGGACGGTGTTTCAGCCCGGCACCATCGTGCGCGATTCGTCCGGGCGCGCTATTGGCGGAACTCCGTATCCGAACAACACGGTTCCGATGTCGCAATGGAATAAGAATGCGCCGGCGTTCATCAAGCTCATGAGCGAGGTCCCCCTTGCCGGGGTGACTCCCACACCGGGGAGTCCGGAACAGGTGCGCGTTCCGTTCACTCCCGGCTACGTGTTCAACAAGAACGCCAAGGTCGCACGCGTGGATTACAACATCAGCCCGAGCATGAATTTCTTTTTCCGCTGGGCGGACGACTCGCAGCAGGAGCAGCAAGACATTGGCATTTTCGCGAGTTTGCCGTACCCGGTGTATCCGCAGTTCCGCAAGAAGCCGGGTGCAAGCTGGTCTTGGAACCTGGTCAACGTCATCTCGCCACGTACGACGAACGAATTCATTTTTGCGTACAACCATCTGACGCAAGTTGTGGACGTTGTCCCGGGCACCAACAAGAACAGCTATGACCGTACTGCGCTCGGGTTCCAGTTCCAGGAATTGTTCCCGGACCAGAATGTGCGCAACCGATTCCCCAGTTTCAATTGCGGCATTGGCTCTTGTAATTACTCACCCTTCCAGGCCAATTGGCTCAGCGAAGGAAAGACATATGCGTTTACCGATAACCTGACACTGGTCCGCGGCAAACATAACTTCAAGACGGGCATCTACTTCAACTGGAACGACAACGGGCAGCAGCCTGGTTGGAGCGATGCGCTGAACATCAACTTCGGGCCGAACGCGAGCAATCCGAACGACACCGGCAACCAGTTTGCGAACATGCTGCTCGGCGACTACACCAGCGTCTCGCAGACGAAAGGGATCTTCTACGGCGCTTTCCGGTTCTTTGTGACCGAGGCGTATGTGCAGGATAGCTGGAAGATGAACCGCAAATTTACGCTCGAATACGGCTTGCGCTGGGGCTACGAAGGCCCAACCTACACGCGCGGCAAATACTTGCAGAACTATTTCGAGCCGAATTTGTACGACCCGAGTAAAGCCGTCGCGATTAATACGGCAACCGGTGTTACGAACGGTACCATCATCGCGGGTTCCGGGAATCCGTACAACGGACTGGTTCAGGAAGGCGCGCCAGGCTTGCCGCTCGGCGGTGTTCAGCATAGGACAACAACTGGGCGCCGCGGCTGGGCTTCGCCTACGATCCTTTCGGCGATGGCAAGACGGCGATTCGGTTGGGGGCTGGCATTTTCTACGAGCGAGTGCAGCAGAACGTCTATAATTTCGGCGGGCTCGGCAATCCGCCGCTGGTTTCGACGCCCACGCTGTACGGCGGCAACCTGGATGGTCTGTCTCCCGCGCTGGCAGCGAGCGGCACTATCGCGCCTGTGACGATTACGGCCGTCGACATGAAGGGACAAGTTCCCACGACCTACGCCTGGTCGTTCGATATCCAGCGGGAACTGGGAGCCAAAACCTCCGTGGATATAGGCTACGTCGGAAATCTGGGCCGCCACTTGCAATACAACCGCAACCTCGGGCAGTTGCCGCTGAACACCACTACGGCGCCGGGGACCACGATCCTCAGCAGCGTGAATTTCACCAGCAATGCGATCCGGCCTTATCGTGGTTTCGGTGACGTGAACTTCACCGAGTTTGGCGCTACCAGCAACTACAACGCTCTGCAAACGCGTGTCAGCCGCCGGTTTGCCGCGCACCTCACGCTAAACGCCAGCTACGTCTGGTCGAAGGCGATGGACGAAGTGGATGCGGATGGAAACGTGATCGGCTATTTTCTAGATCGCCGCCGCGACTACGCGAAGGCCGGCTATGATCGCACGAACGTTTTCAGCTTCGATTACGTGTACGAACTGCCGCAATTTGCAAAACAGAACGGATTTCTGAAGAGCGTGATCAATGGGTGGCAGCTTGCGGGGAACACTCGGTTCTGGAGCGGCGCGCCAATCAACATCACGGCCAACGGCGATCCGGGAACGCTCACGACGAGCGCGCCCAACAGCGGCCAGCGCGCCGACTACCTGGGCGGGCAGATCTATCCGGACAACCCGACTCGTCTGACTTTCTTCAATCCGCTCGTGTTCGCGCGTCCCGCGAACGGTTCGCTCGGCAATCTGGGCCGCAACGCGCTCACCGGGCCCGGCATCAACCAGTGGGACATCTCGGTCTACAAGAACACGCATATCACCGAGCACGTGACCGCGCAGCTTCGTTTGGAGACGTTCAACACGTTCAACCATACGCAGTGGGCGACGGTGAACGGTCCCATCAGCGTGCCTAACCCGAGCACGGCCGTGACGGCGACGACGATAGGTAGCGCCGGCCAAGTGACGAACACGAGAGATCCGCGTAATATTCAACTTGGGCTTAAGATTTTGTTCTAGAGTCTGGAAGCTAGCTATGATGGAGCTATGGCGACCGGTACGATCGTCCCAGTGGAGGAATATCTACGAACCACATACGAGCCGGATTGCGATTTTAGTGATGGAGAGCTGATCGAACGGCACGCGGGAGAGTATCCGCACAGCCGCCTGCAAGGACTGTTATACGCGTACTTCCTGCGGCGGCGAAAGAAATGGAGCGTCACTCCGATTCTCGAGCAGCGGATCCAAGTCCGGGAAAATAAATTCCTGATTCCGGACATATGTGTTCTGCTCGGGCCAGAGCCGAAGACCAGAGTATTGACAGAGCCGCAATTCATTTGGATCGAGGTATTGTCGAGTCAAGATCGCCCGATCCGTGTCAACCGAAAAGTCAAGGATGCGGTCGAGTTTGGCGCGGCCTACGTTTGGGTTGTGGATCCCCAAACACTCGAGAGTTACGTGGCGACCAAGGACGCGCAGTACGAAATTCCAGATGGTGTTTTCCGGATTCCCTCGATGGATCTCGCGGTGCCGCTCGCCGAACTGGACGAAGACTGAAATCAAACGCTTCATCACACTCGTCGCCCTGCTTTGTGCCGCTGCATTTAGCGCGGACCAACTTCAGACAATTTTCGAGAATGCCACCTCAGCGCTAGCCGCCCAGGACTACGGGCGCGCCGAGCGCGGATTCCAGGCGGTACTCCAGGCCGAACCCGGCAACGTAGGGGCGCTCGGCAATCTAGGCGTCGTCTACTCCCGTACGCACCGCTATGTCCAGGCGGTAAATGCGTACGAACGCGCGCTGCGTATAGCACCCGGCGACGGGCAGCTCGAAACGAACCTCGGGCTGGCCTACGTCAAGCAGGAACGCTACGCGCAAGCGCTGCCCATATTCGAAAAGCTTGCGGAGCAACCCGGCGGCTCCCGGGCGCAGGAGCTCGTGGCGACTTGCCGTCTGGCTCTCGGACAATTAGAGCCGGCGCTCGCGGTGCTCGAACCATTGCGATCCGCCGATGCAAAGAACGCCGGTGTTCTATATATGCTCGGCGTCGCGTATCTGAAGATGAAGCGGACGGAGGACGCGCACGCTGTCTGGACGCAAATGATGGAAGCGGTCAGTCCCGCGCAGGCCAATTTTCTGATGGGGAAGGCGGGCTATGAGACGGGCCGTTTTGAAGAAGCCGCCGCCTATTTTCGGAAAACGCTGGCGGCCGATCCGGCCTTTGACGGTGGGCATCGCGAACTGGGCAAAACGCTGATCAGTCTACGCGACGATGCCGGCGCGCGAGAAGAACTGCGTCAAGCGGAGCCCGGCGATTCAGAAGCAGCCTATTTCTTGGGAGCGCTCCTGGCCAAAGCCGGAGATGCCAGGGCGATTCCGCTGCTCATCCGAGCACAGGAGGACAATCCGGATTCGTGGGGAGTGTCGTATTATCTCGGCCGTATTTATCTAGAGCAAGGCCGGACGAAAGAAGCGCTTGAATTTCTGCAACGGGCGGCGAAGGCGCGGCCAGACGAGGCGTCCGTCCAGTATCAGCTTGGGCGCGCGTTGCGAAAGAGTGGAAGAGAGATGGATGCACGCGCGGCATTCGCGCGCGTCAAGGTGCTGAAGACTACTTCGCTCGAGAAGGAATCGGAGATCGTGAGCCCGCTACAAGGACCCAACTAAGCTTATAGAATGCGGGACATCGCAATTTCAAAGTTTAGGGCTACCTGCCTGGCGGTGCTCGAAGATGTACGCCGGACTGGCGCACCCATCACCGTAACGCGGTTTGGACGACCGGTGGTAGAGATTGTCCCTGCTGGAGCGGAACACAAAACTTCGTGGCTTGGCTGCATGAAAAACTCTATGGAAGTAGTAGGCGATATCAAAGGTCCTGTCGGCGCGTTTCGCTGCTGGACGGCGGGGCGAAGCTGAAGCATCGGTTTTCGAATGTGGGGCAGGTTGGCAACCGGTTGGCAACCTGCGCGGGACTGTCAGTCCCGCCTCGGACTTGACCACTACTACCGTTTTCGGTAATAGCTCACGCCGTCACGCTCTTCAACGAAGTCTACCCGATCGCCAATCTGAGCCTGCTCCCCTAAAATGCGCCCCGTGAGCCGGCCGCCGGCCTCGAGCGAAATAATGGCGAGCTGATAGGGCACATCCGCGGCAAATTGGGGAACCGCCGAATGCACTATTGTCTCGGTGTAAACTGTGCCGTCGCGTGAATCCGCCATTTACGCCGCCTCCAGAATAGTCACCACGCAGGTGGCTCCGGATCCGCCTAGGTTCTGTGCCAGCCCGATGCGGTGCCGCGCTACCTGGCGCTCGCCGGCGTCGCCGCGCAATTGCATCACGACGTCGCAAATTTGCCCGACGCCCGTAGCCCCTACCGGATGGCCTTTCGACTTCAAACCGCCGCTAGTATTGATGGGCAGCCGGCCGTCGAGCGCACTGCAGCCGGCCTCGGCAAATGGGCCGCCTTCGCCTTTTTCTACAAAGCCGAGATCTTCGCTCGCTACGATCTCGGCGATGGTGAAACAATCGTGCAGTTCGGCGAGCTCTATGTCCTTCGGCCCGAGACCCGCCATTGCGTAGGCCTTTGCGCCAGCCGCCTGGACTGCGGGAAAGACTGTGATGTCCCCTTTCCTATCCAGCGCCACGTGATCGGCGGTTTGGGCGACGGCGCGGACGCGCGCAAAACGCGACGTGTAGCGCGCCGCATGCTCGGCGGGAACGATCACGACCGCCGCGGCGCCGTCGCTGATCAACGAGCAATCGTAAATAGTGAGTGGCTCGGCGACCGGTTTGCCCGCGAGCGCTTGCTCCAAGGTAATGACCTTCCGCATGTGGGCCCGAGGATTCTTGGCTCCATTCGCGTGGTTTTTGACTGCCACCGAGGCGAGCTGCCGCCGCGTGGTTCCGAATTCGTGCATGTGCCGGCGCGCGATCATCGCGAAGAGGGCGGGGAACGTGGCGCCAGCCCGGCCTTCGCCCGACATGTCACCGGCCGCCGCCAGAATCTCGGTGACGCGCGGCGTGCCTTGCGACGTCATCTTTTCTACGCCGGCCGCGACGACCACATCGTAAACGCCAGCGGCCACACTCTGCCAGGCGTGAAAAAACGCCGAGCCGCTCGAAGCGCAGGCATCCTCGATCCGCGTAGAAGGAATGGGGCCAAATCCAGCCGCCATGCCGACATAAGGAGCTAGGTGGTTTTGGCCGGCAAAAGATGGCCCGGCGAAGTTCCCTAAGTAAAATGCCTGGACCGCGGCCGCCTCGGCATGGGCGTCCGAGAGCGATCCTCGAATGGCTTCGACCGCCAGCGAGCGCAGGTCCCCAGCCAGAGCGCCAAAAGCCGTCTTGCCGATGCCAATGACCGCGACAGGTCTCATATACTTTAAGATAGCGTCGATGGTTGGCTCGCCCTGCACGTTTCAAGCCGCTTTTCGTCCTACTCTTGTAGGGGATTTGCCGCATAAGCGATGCAGTCGAATCTGGAGACCGTTATGAGCGAGCCGGCGCCACCGATCTTGCGCGCGCGGACGGATTCGGACGCCCAGACCCGTTTCGTGCAGCAAAATCTCCGGCGCATCTTTTTGCTGATTTATCGCATCGTGGGCAACGTGGACGACGCGCAGGATCTCACCCAGGAGACGTTCATCAAGGCGCTGCAGCGCGAGGCGCAATTGAAGGATTTCGACAAAGCCGGGCATTGGCTCTCTCGTATCGCCGCCAATACGGCCATCGATTTTCTACGCCGCAATCGAAAATTTTCGTTTGTCGATGTCACACAGCTTGCCGAGACCGCTCATTCCTCGCTCGAGAGTCCGGAGCAGACGCTGCTGCGCGGCGAGCGCAAGCTGCATCTCGACGGAGGCTTGGCGATTTTGACCGAGCGCGAACGCACGGCCCTTCTATTGCGCGACGTGGAGGAAATACCGGCCGATCAAGTCGCCATGCAGATGAATTGTTCGATGGCCACCGTTCGTTCGCACATAGCCAACGCGCGCACCAAGTTCAAACGCTATCTGGAAGCGAGGAATCCGTCATGATAGAACGCGCTTCCCATCCTTCGATCGAAACCTTGGCCCTTCATTCCGCCGGCGACATGCCGCTCTTTTCAGGCTGGCGAACGCGCTACCACGTGGCGCATTGCGCGGAATGCGAGCGCGAGGTTCAGCTTTTTCGTTCCGCCACCGCGGAGCTGAAGCGGGAAGCGAGCGCGGAAACTCTTACCGGTTTTGAGGCGATTGCCGATTGGCCGTCGCTCGAGCGGGAGATGGTAGGCAACATCGGAGTAGGCGTTGATGCGGCACGCTGTATCGAAGGCGTGGGCAGCCGCCGTCCAGTGGTCGTACGATTTGCGTTGGCCGCGGCGCTGTTGGTCCTGTTTGCGGCAGGCTGGGTCACGCACATTCCAAGCGAGCAAACTCAACATCTCATTGCCACGCTGCGCAGCTTTACCGGTTTCGAACGTCCCGTGCCGATGGGTACCGTCCTGCGCTCCACTCCCGAAGGAATCGCGGTGCGGACGCAAGGCGCGACACTCACCATTCTGCATCCGCGCTCGGCTGTTGTCTCGTTGTCCGGAAGTTCCGCGGTCGCAGCCCGCTATGTGGATGAGGATACCGGGCAGGTGACCATTGCCAATGTCTATGGGCAGTAGCTGGCGGGCGTTCGCCTTCACCGCAATCTCGTTGGCGACGGCGGGAGGCGCTGAGAACGGCGGCCAATGGTTGGGCGTGCAATTTCCGTCCGACTCGCCGGTGCTGTTCGTCTCTTTCAACATGGGTCCTTCGACGGTGCGCCCACGCGGCGTATCGATGGCGCTTGATTTGCATGCTTCGCTCATGTTGCGCAATGTCGGAAACAAGCCTATTTCCGGACTGACGCTGCGCGTGGAGGCCGAAGACTTGAAGGCGTCCGGCAAAGGCTCGGTGATCATGCCCAGTCTGAATGTGCAGCCGGGCGAGGTGTTTCCGGTACGCATCGACATGGAGCTGCTGCGGCCGTTCAATGTGCCGAAGAGCGATTCCGCTCTGGTACAGGTGTCGCTCGATTGCGCGTTGTTCACCGACTTGACGGCCTATGGCCCCGACAAGCTGCATTCGCGGCGTGCGCTTCTGGTCTTCGAACTCGAAGCCAAGCGCGACCGCCGCTACCTGGCGAAGCTGCTCGAGGACGACCGCTTGCCGCAGCTTCGCGAGGAGTTGAACTTCGGATTGCAGGACCTGAATCCGCAGCAGCTCGGTTTAGAGCTGTTGCGCGCTCCCTCTCCCGATTCGCGCGGCGAGAGACCGCTTGCTGTGAGTCCCGTTTCTTTCCGCAGTTCGCCGGTGCAACCGCTGCGCGGTGCGGCTCAAGTAGCCGGCAATGAAGTGCGCGGCCCGCGCGTGGAAGTGCAAAACATTTCGCGTAAGGCGGTACGTAGTATCGGCATGGGGTGGATCGTGCGCGACGAGCGGGGCAGGGAATTCGTAGCGGGTTCGGTGCCTTCCGCCCTCAATCTTGCGCCGGTTGCAACCGCGAGTATGGTCGAACCGGGCACGCTGCGTTTTTCGCGCCCGACCGGTCAGCCGATGATGATCGGAGGACTGATGGCCTTCGTGAACGATGTGGAGTTCGCCGATGGCAAATTGTGGATTCCGAGCCGCGCGGATATCGAAGAGGCCACCAGCGATCCGGTGCTGCGCCGCGAACTAGCTAGTTCGCCTGAGCAGCAGCGCTTGACCGAGATATACCGCAAGAAAGGCATGAGCGGTTTATCGGAAGAGCTGCGCCGTTTCGCTCCGGGTTCGAATTGATTTACCGGCTGGCTTCCTTTGCAATTTTATTCGGCCTGGTAGTAGAGCCGGGTTGGTGTGTTGAATCGGATTTCCTCTCGTTCGACGAATTGACTACTCTTTCGACGACAGCCGCGCCCCAAGGCAAGCTATCGGAACGTCTGCATCACCTGCTCAGCACGCCCATTGTCGGGAACGAGGCGACCGCGAAAGGCATTCAGCCCCACCGGCCCACCGAGGGAACTCTAGGGCCGATCGTTCGTGCCGCGTTTTGGAACATCGAGCGTGGCCTGAATTTCGAATTCATCCGAGCCGGCCTCGCTGGCCCGGAGCGATTTAGCCAGGAGTTGGATCGCGCCGAAGAGCCGGCCGGAAAATTCGCGGCCGCTGAACCGCAGCTTCGAAAACTCCAGGATGCCGACATCGTCATCCTGAACGAAGTAGACCTGGGGATGAAACGGACCGAATACCGGGACGTTGCGCGCGACCTGGCGGCCGGGCTTCAAATGAACTACGCCTATGGAGTCGAGTTCGTGGAAGTGGACCGCTTGCTCGACCTCGGCCTCGAGGAAGTGGATGCGGCCGATAAGAGCGTAGAAGAGCGCTTGCGAGAAGATCTGAAAATCGATCGCAGCCGCTATCGTGGGCTGCACGGCAACGCGATACTCAGCCGGTATCCCATTCGGCGCGCGCGCATTCTCCGCCTTCCGGATTGCTACGACTGGTACGGCCAGGAGATGCAGGCCATCGCCAAGCTCGAGCAAGGCAAACGCTGGGCGGCGAGCACGGTGTTTCGCGAGCGTATTGCGCGCGAAGTGCGGCAAGGCGGCCGTATGGCGCTGATCGCCGACCTCGCCGTGCCCGGCTCTCCTACCGGCGAAGTCACTGTCGTTTCGGCGCACCTGGAGAACCGGTGCGAGCCGCGCTGCCGCCAACGGCAAACGGATGCTCTGCTTTCGGCACTCGCCGAATCTGCTAATCCGGTGGTTTTAGCGGGCGACTTCAACACGTCGGGTGGCGACGCCACGCCAACGTCCGTGCGCAACGAGATCATGAAGCGCGTACGCGACTACCGTTTTTGGATCGAGCAGGCGATTTCGTTTTTTACGCCCGCCAGTATTCCGCGCTTCGCGCTACTCCCCCTGCGTTACGTGCACGGATATCTCGATCCCACCGCACTGCACATCCCGTTTGTTTGGAGAAATAGCGAGCGCGGACTCTTCGATCGAATCGCAAAGTTCCGGTTCGCGGATGGCTACGCCTTCGACTTTCGCGGAGAAACGGAGCGCACTATCGGCCCGCGAGAAAGGACGCTCGCCAACAGCAATCAGCGCGGAGCCAAAGGATTCATTCCCACGTATGCCTTCGAACGGGACTTTGGCGGCTTGTTTGGCCGCTTCAAGCTCGATTGGTTTTTCGTCAAGCCGTCTATTCGCAATGCGCGCCGCAAAGGGCAGGCCTATCGTTTCGCACCGCATTTCGCTTTGACGATGCGCGAGCTCAACGAATCCGTCGTGGACCGGATTTCCGATCATCCGCCACTGACCGTGGACTTGCCGCTTAACGAACCACCCGCGGGCAATTAGCTATTTGAAACTCTGCCGCAGATCGACTAATACCTGGTCTGTGGCGTCCACGCGAACCAACCCGAAGCGTGGATATTCGAGGTCGAGAATAACGTAGACCGCCATTGACATCATGCCCGCGAAAATCAGCATATGGAGCCAATTCCGCTTCGCGTTTGCCGCCATGCCATAGCCCGCCAATAGTGAGCTCACCAGAACCAGCACGGCCAGCATCGCGAAGATGATCGGAGGCGGGTGCATCTTCAGCGCCATGCCGCGTGTAGTAGTAATGTCGATCATGTCGTTAGCGGCCGAAAGAACGAGTGTCATGACGGAGGGCAACCCGGCGCCACGCGAGCCCGCCACAGCCGCTCGCCAAATCTCGAGCTGGAGCGCTGTAGAGCGTTCCATTTCGAATTCCGCGCCATCCTGGTCCGATAGTTTTCGGTAAAATGCAAGTCTTGCGTCTACATACTGCCGCATCTTCTCGCGTAGCGCTCCCTGCGAGTCCGCCGGCAGCAGGTCTAACCGCAAATAAAATGTGCCGATCGCATTGGCCTCTTGCACGATCAGGTGCCGCCTTTCATCGAATCGGGAAGCGGCGCCAGAAAACGTGAAGGCGATCAACAGGCCCATGAGTCCAAAGATGGCGGCATCCACCGCTCCGCTCTCTTTGTCCGCTCCGTCCGGATTTTTCCTTCTGCGCCAGACTCCGATGCGACGGCCCGCCTCGAGCAGCAGAAGCATGGCAACGCCAAGGCCGCATGCCGGCAATACAAACGTCAGAACGTGCCACATAGAAACTCAGTCACGGTGAAAAAGTGGATCTCCAT
>Ga0193753_10001392_pt1 | contig 20629 bp, 14 predicted proteins | sample H1c2metaG_FD_144925 | JGI IMG/M metagenome (GOLD analysis project Ga0193753, IMG submission 144925) | Soil microbial communities from a riparian zone of the East river system, Colorado, United States - H1c2 | ecosystem: Environmental > Terrestrial > Soil > Riparian zone | place: USA: East...
CAACGGCGCGACTCCCGATCGCGACGGCACGTACGACGCGGAGATTGTTCTGCACGAATACACGCATGGCTTGAGCAATCGACGCGTTGGCGGCGGCATCGGCATTTCCGAACTTCAAACCGAAGGCATGGGTGAAGGTTGGTCGGATTTCTACGCGCTCGCGCTGCTGAGCGAACCGGCTGACGACGTGAACGCGCCCACCGCGATGGCCGGTTACGCGACGTACCAGTTCGGCGGGTTGCTCCAAAACTATTATTACGGCATCCGCCGCTATCCGTATTCCACTGACATGACGAAGAACCCGCTGACGTTCCGCGACATCGATCCGACGCAGGCCAGCGCGCATTCCGGCGTGCCCATCAGCCCGGTGGCTGGCGGCGCCGCGGATGAAGTCCACAATCAGGGCGAGGTCTGGTGCGTGGCGCTTTGGGAGATGCGCGCGAACCTGATCGCGAAGCACGGCTGGACGAATGGCAATCAACTCGCGCTGCAACTGGTCACCGACGGAATGAATCTTTCGCCGGCGAATCCGAATTTTCTGCAAGCGCGCGATGCGATCATTCTGGCGGACGAGATCAACCACGCGGGCGCGAATCGCCTCGAACTTTGGTCCGCCTTCGCCAAGCGCGGCCTGGGCGCGAGCGCGACGTCGCCGGCCAGCTTCACGACGGTTGGCTTGCAAGAGTCGTTTGATCTTCCCGATGATCTCAAAGTTTTTCCGCAGGACGGCTTCACTTCGAGCGGCCCGGCCGGCGGCCCATTCTCACCGGCGGCCATGGTGTTCACGCTGCACAACACCGGCAGCAACGCGCTGACCTGGATGGCACTGGCCGCGGTGAACTGGCTGGATCTGTCACTGGCGGGCGGCTCGCTCACAGTCGCAGCAACGGAGAACCTCAGCATCTCGGTGAACAGCAACGCGAACGAGTTGCCGATCGGCATTTACTCCGGCGTCGTACGGTTCACGAATGAGGCGAGCGGCCTGGGACAATCCCGCACGTTCATCTTGCGCGTCGGGCAGCCGGATTATTTCACCGAACTTTTCCTCGGCGACCTGGATGTTTCCTACTCGGCGTTCACGTTCACGCCAGACGGCTCCAGCAGTTTTTATTCAGTGTGCCGTGACGTGGCGACCAACTTCCCGACCGACCCCGCGGGCGGCACGTTCCTGACGATGACCGATGATTCCCTGCAACGAATCTTTCTGACGGGCGGCCAGCAGGTTTCGGTCTACGGCACGACCAGTGGCTCGGTGGAATTGGTGAGCAATGGCTTTCTCACTCTCGGCGGCAACGACATTGATTTTTCGGAATCCGTTTCCGATCATTTTCAACTGCCGCGCGTTTCAGCCTTGTTCCGGGATTTGTATCCGCCCGACGGCGGGACGATTTCATGGCTTCAACTCTCGAACCGTTTTGTGGTGACGTTTCAGAACGTCCCGGAGTACGTCGCCGGCAACACGAACAGTTTTCAGACCGAATGGTTCTTCGACGGGCGTATCCGTTTTACCTATTTGCAAATCGACGCGCAGAACGGGCTGGTGGGACTTTCGGAAGGCAACGGCCTTCCGGTCGCATTTCAAGAAAGTGATTTCGACAGTTACGGAGCCTGCACTCTCCCGCTCGCGCTGGCGGAGATGGACGCGCAAACGGAAGGTTCCGGCACGTTGACCAACGCCGGGCGCGTGAGTCTGCCGTTCGCTCTCGCGACAAACATCACCGTGATGCTCACGTCGAGCGACGCTTCCGAAGTGATCGTTCCTCCCGCCATCGTGATTCTTGCGGGCGAAACCAACGGTTTCTTTGACATCACGATCATCGACGATGCGGAACTGGACGGGTCGCAAAGCCCCGCGATCACGGCGGCAGCACCAGGCTTCCTTGAAAGCCTTCGCGTGATGGCGGTGAACGATAATGAATCCGCGACGCTTGGCGTTATTACTCCCCTGACGTTCAACGAAGGCAGCGGCGTATCGACGCAGGGCGTGGTGACTGTGAACTTGCCCGTAACGGGCGACGTGCGCGTGGCACTGACCTCCAGTGATGAAACGGAATTAGAAGTGCCGCCGTCCGTCCTCATTCCTGCCGGGCAAACATCAGCGCTGTTCGCGGTCACGCTTCCCGATGATTCGCTCATCGATGGCCCGCAGCCGGTGATGATCACGGCCACGGTGACGAATTGGATTTCCGGCAACGCGCTCGTCACGGTCACGGACAATGAAGCGACGAATCTCACAGTTCATTTTTCCGCGCCGCAGATTTACGAAAGCGCTGGTTTGCTCGCGGACTTTGGCTCCGTCCAGATTTCCGGCGCGTTGCCCGCAGATCTCTTGGTGCTTCTGGAATCGAGCGATCCCGAACTGACCGTCACGCCTTCAATCACAATTCCGGCAGGCCAAATCTTCACGCCATTTTCCGTCATAGTTTCGGATAACAGCCTGATCGATGGAACGCGTTTCATCTCCGTCTCCGCCACGGCTGCTGGCTTCGCTCCCGGCAGCAACACGCTCGCGATCCTCGATGATGAAAGTCCGCTGCCGCCCTCGAATCCTTTGCCCGCGCATCTCGCTTCCAACGTCATCGCCAGCACCGCGCTGACCTGGAGCGCCGGCGCGAACACGACGAACGATGTTTACTTCGGCGTTAATCCGGCGCCTGGACCAGCCGAATTGATCGGCACAACCATGAGCACCAACTGGACGCTGTCCTTGCTCGCGCCGGCGACGACTTACTACTGGCAAATCATTTCTCATCGCACCGGCAGCACCGCGAGTCCGATCTGGAATTTCACGACGCGCGGCGTGCATCACTTCGCGGCCAGCAGCGTTGCGGGCACGCAGTACGTTGGAATTCCATTTCCAATCACGATAACGGCGAAGGATGAATTCGAGACGACGGTGAGCAACTTCACCGGCACGGTGCAGTTCTCCGCGAAAGACGGCTCTGGCGAAATCTTCCACGCGGACTTCGATTCTGGCCTGAATGGTTTCGTGTTGAAAAATGACGTGGGGCACGGCAACGGACTTTGGCATCTCACTACGGCGCGCGGCAGTCAGCCCGGGCACAGCGGTTCCACGGCGCTTTATTACGGCCAGAACGAAATCGCGAATGGGAACGGCAACTACGATCTGGGCAGCGCGAGTGAAGGCGCCGCCACTTCACCTGCCATCAACCTCGCCGGCGTGCTGCCTCCGATCACATTGACGTTCAATCATCTGATACAGACAGAGCTGAACACGAACTGGGACCACGCGACGGTGGAAATTTCCACGAACGACGGAGATTCCTACGAGATCATCGCCGCACGGGCGCTGCCCTTCACGAGTGACTCGGGCGGATTGTGGATCACTCAGGCGGTGAATCTCACGACGTTTGCGGCCAGTTCAGCGAGGCTGCGGTTCCATTTCGACACGGTGGATGGCGCGGGAAATAATTACGAAGGCTGGTTCATCGACGACGTGAGCGTGAGTGGCTCGGCGCTTCCTCTTCCAATGACGCCGGCCATTTCCGCCGCGTTCACGAATGGTTCCTGGAGTGGCAACGTGGCCGTGGCCGGTTCCGGCACAAGTGTCTTCCTCGTGGCGGAGGACGCGGCGGAACATAAGGCAACGACCAGTTCGTTTGTGGTGCTCGGCCCTCCGCGCGTGTCGCTTCGGGTCGTGGACAACGCCGTCATCGTGACATGGCCATCGATGCCCGGACAAAGTTATCGCGTGGAAACGAAGACGATGTTCGAAGAACCGTGGGTCAGCGCGGGGCCGGATGTGACGGCCACGGGAGTCTTTGGGGCGATCACGAACAGCTTTCTGCCGACAGGAAGATTCTACCGATTGCGGATTCTGCCGTGAGGAGAGTTGGTAAGTTGAAAGTGGGTCAGGCGTTCCTTCTGAAGTTAGGTAGCCTCGCGAATGGTTAGGCCACGTCGTCATGATCTTTTTCGTCTTCCTTGGCGGCGCTCGTGACCGTACCTGAGGGCCAATAATGTTCAGACGGGCGTTCATCCGAAGGCTGAACCGTAGGCAAATGCGGGAGCTAAACCGTGTTGGCACTAACACGGTGGTACTCAGATATCCTTGCCTTTCCCGAATCGCTTTCTAGTATCCCGTCGTCATCAGTGAGGTTTCGTGCGGCACCCACTGCGTGATGCACTCCGGGAGAGACGCCTGCCTGCCGACACAACGCCTTTCCTGAGTGTTCTACCCGAATCAAAAACGCCGTGCGAAACAATTACGCATCAAAATGCCAAACCCCTGGCCGTTATTTGCGCGGTGGCTGCAACTTTGCCTGCTCTTTATTCTTTTAACTCTCCCCGCCTTCCGCATGGCCGGGCAGGAATCGCCCCGTGCTCGTCACCAACCCGCCCGCGCACGGCACTTTCTATCTGCTGAGTGCAATCCCCTCCGTGCCCTATCCGTTCGACCCGTATTACGGAACGCTGCCGGTCTATGCCTACGACGGCGTGTTCTTCGTGGACAACACCCCGACGGAATTCTTCGTCGAGGGTGAAGGCGGCGGAATGATGTTGATGGCCGCGCCGTCGCCGCCCGGTATTACTGGCACGAACAGCGCGACCGATCTCTGTTGCAACAGCCTGACCAACTTCACGGCGGGTTATCTCTATTCCACGAACGGGCTGACGCTGGGTATCGCGCAAACAACGAATCCTTGGGTCGCGCTCACGATTAAAACGGCAACCACGAACGCGAGCTATGACGTGTTTGGCACGACGAACATGGTGGAACTGGCGCTCCCGTCCTTGGGACGAACCAACTGGACATGGTTGATGCGCGCCAACGGCAGGGCGACAAATTTTTCGTGGGGTCTGACGAATTGGTGCGAGCGGTATTTTCAACTGGGCACGATGGCGGATGGCGACAATGACGGCCTGAGCACCGCTTACGAGCAACTCGTCAGCAAGACGGCGACAAACGTCGCCAACTCGCCCCGCGCCCTTTATGAAACGGCGATCAGCAATCAAAGCCCCAGCGCGTGGTTCAAGCTCAACAACGCCAGTCTGGCCGATGCACAAGGCGGCCAATCTCTGACGAACGGCGGCGGCGCGTGGGACGTGGATGCTTTCGCCATCGGGAACAGCGCATTTAGCTTCACCGCCAGCAGCCACGGACTGACAACGGGCGATATTATCAATGGGGGAACTGGCACCAACAAGGGTTCGATGAGCCTGCTGTTCCGCTCAATCGATGGCTACTCAAGCAACACCGTCCGTTACGTGTTTTACCAGAACAATGATTTTGGCGCGTTTTTCGAACCGACTAACACGACGAGCGCTAATCCAGGGAGCTTGAAGGTGCATGTGGGCGGCCAGACGAATGCCATTCTCCTGTCGAACGACCTCGTGTTCGGAGCGTTGTATCACCTGACTCTGACTTGGGATGAAACGAACGATGTTGCGGCCGAAGTGACCTGGCACTTGGGTCGCGTTGGCGGGACATTGACTTCCGGCACGATTGACCTGACCAACAACAGGGTGGTCGGAAGCAACACCACGGTGTATCTGGGCAACGACAACGCGGCGAACCGCGCGTTCCGCGGTCCCGGTTTTGGAGCCTTGGACGAGATCGTTTTCTGGAACCGGGAATTGACAGGGCCAGAAGTTAACGCCCAGTTCGATACGCTCAAAGTCCTGTTCCAAGGGCCGTCCAAAGTCTTCGACCTCACGCGGTGGGAACTGACGTTGCCGGTGGATAAAACGAACAATTTGGACAATACCCACCTTCCTCTCGACATCAACACGGCGTGGCTGAACGCGGGTTTCAAGTATGTCGATCCGACTAACTTAACGCAAAAGTATTTCTACCTGAGCACTACCAACACGATGGTGTTTGAAGCGCCGTGGAACGGCGCGGACCAGGACACAGCCAGTCCCGCGACCAGCTTGGGCAGCCCCCGCAGCGAGTTGCGGGAGACTCTGGCAAATGGGGGCGAGTTCAACTGGAAGCCCTACGATCCAGCGACTGGCACTGCGACCAACACGCACACTCTCCAGGCGACCTGCAGATTGGAGAGCATGCCCAGCAAGGTGATCTTCGGGCAAATTCATGCAGAAACACCCATTCCAGCAGGCGGCGCCGTGCCCGCCGTCACGCTGTTTCACGAAGGATCTGGCACCGCAAACAAGCGGATCAGGTTGGCGGTCTATTACAGTCCCGACCGCTCGGTGACAATTTCCGGGAACCAAGACCAGACTTTTGACCTTGTGAGCGGTGTGAACCTGGGGGATCGGATCGATTACGAGCTTAAGCTGGTCGGCACGTCAAACAGCACTGTCAGGCTTACGGCCACGGTTGCAACGAATGGCGTGTCACTGACTCCGCGGGTTGTGTCTATGACATCGGACGCTGGCTACTCTGGTTGGGGAGCGACCAATGTGACCCTTTACTTCAAGGCCGGGTGCTACTATCCAAAGGCCGCGACTAACAGCGGAACCGCGCAGGTTACCTTCACAAGCCTGGGCGTCATCCACCAACTAATTCCCATGAAATTACTCACTACTTTCTCACTCGCTTTGCTGGCTACACTTAACATCCACGCACAGGGACTGATCTGGAGTGCAAGTCACTCCGCAGGGAGCAGTGTCTTGCCCGGGGCCAGTTGGCAGATTGCGTTCGATCACACATCAGAAGATGCGGGGTATCCGCCAAGCCTGAATCCCGTATCAAGCATCTTCTCCATGAGCCTCGGCACCAATGACGCCGGCTATACTTTTTTTGCCAGCGCGCTTAGTGCATCCGGCTTTGCCGGCTTTGTCGCGGGTCTCACCGATGGGGCAAATGGCTATCTTCGCTTTCAAAACCCAAACGCCTCCTCATGGCAAGCGGGTTCGGAGCAGCTTTTTTTGGGGCGTTCCTTAGCGTCGCCTGACTTGGCGGGCTACAGCATCACGCAAATTGGTTTCCGCGTGAGCAACTTCTACGACTACTTCGATGTGCAGGAGGACAGATACTTCCGGCAGTTGGACTATTCCTTGGATTTCTACGGTGCGGCCGTGCCTGAACCCAGCACCTGGGCCTTGCTCGGTCTTGGTGGTGCCGCCACCTTGCTGCTGCGAAGGAAAGCCCGCGGGCGGAACTGATTCCAATGAGGCTAATCGCCACCTTACTCGCGGTGTTCGGGACTCTTCACGCCGATGCGCAGGGACTAATTTGGAGCGTAGATCATTCAGCGGGCAACACTATTGCAGCCCCGAGCGGGGGTTGGCAAATTTTCTTCGGCAACGCATCGAGCGGATCTCCTGTGTCGACAATTTTTTCCATGAGCCTCGTGACAAACAATAGTGGCCAGACTTTTTTCGCTAACACCTTGAATGAATCCGACTTTGGCGTTTTTGTCGCCAATCTCACCGATGGCGCAAACGGACTTTTTCGGTTCCAGCAAGGAAGTCCCGGCACATTTCAAGATTGGTCCGAACAAAGTTACTTGGGCCGTTCGTCCCTTACGCCTGATTTGGCGGGCTACAACATCACACAGATTGGTTTCCGCGTGAACAACTTCTATGACTACTTCGATGTTCAGGAGAACAGATACTTTAAGCAGTTGGACTATTCCTTGGACTTCTACGGCGCAGCAGTGCCTGAACCCGGCGCTTGGGCCTTGCTGGGTCTTGGTGGCGCCGCCGCCTTGCTGCTGCGGAGAAAAGCGCGCAAGCCGTCTGTCCGTTTGTAGAACTTCAGGATGGCCAGTGTGTCGAGCGGCCTGACATTTAACTCACCGCCGCCCCTGCCGGCGAGGATCACGCCCGTGCTCGCGGGGCTGCGGCTCCTGGGAATCGCGGCGCGGCTCAGGAACACGGCGGTCCAATTGCCGCAACGCGTTACGCAGCGACTGAATTTCTCTTTCGTCCGCGGTCTTCTGCACTTCCGCCAATTCCAGCGTTTCCAAAATTTCCTCCAGTGTGTCCAGCACCTGGCGGAGCGAAGTCATGATGACGTTGACCTCTTCAATCGCTTCCGTGACCGCCGCAGGCGAGGCCGGCTGAAAATCGCGTCGCTCCGGACGGGGAGGCAGTGGCTCCCGGCGCGGCGGCTCGGGTTCGTACTCAGGCTCGCGAGGCTCACGAAAATCCTGCTGGGATTCACCTTCTTCAGCGGCGCCCTCGTCGGCTGCTTCGCGGCGAGCTTCCTCGATGTCCGAGTCCGGCAACGGCGCGTCGGCGGTCAGCGGTTCGCGCGGTGAAAAAACCTCGCCAGAATCGCTTGCCGCGGGCGAAGGACCGGCGGCTGCCGCACGCGGCCCGACGGGACGACGGCGGCCTCGGCCTCCGCGACGCGAACGCCGGGGCTGTGGGCGCTTGGCCGAACTGGCAGGCGCTTCTGATTTCGACGGCTCTTCTTCTGGCGTCATGGTCGGCGCAACTTGCCCATGCCGTTTGCAAAAGCAAAGCAAAACCGTGGTAATAAGGCTTTCCGGTGGCGCCGTAAAAAGCGCGCACGTTTGCCAGCCTGCCTGCCGGTGCTACGTTCCTTCCGCAAGGAGGACTTATGCCGAGAGCAATCTGGAAGGGAGCGATCAGTTTTGGGTTGGTGAATATTCCGGTGGGTCTTTATCCCGCCACGCGACCGGGCAACGACATCAAGCTCCACATGTTGCGCAGCCGCGACCAAAGCCCAATCAAATACAAACGCGTCGCCGAAGCGGACCAGAAGGAGGTGGCGTGGGAGGACATCGTTAAAGGCTATGAGTACGACAAGGGGCAGTTCGTCGTGGTCACCAAGGAGGATTTCGACAAGGTGAACGTGGCTTCGAACCAGACCGTGGACATCCGCGAGTTCGTAGATTTGTCGGAGATTGATCCAATGTTTTTCGACCAGCCTTACTTTCTCGCACCGGAAAAAGGTGGAGACAAAGCTTACTCATTGTTGCGCGAAGCGTTGGAGAAGTCCGGCAAAGTCGGCATTGCCAAGGTCGTGATCAAAACGCGCGAACATCTCGCCGCCGTGAAGCCGCTTGGCCAGGCGCTCGTATTGGAACTGATGCACTTTCCCGATGAACTCGCCGACACTGAGGAGTTGAAGCTGCCTCGCACCGAGCCGGGCAAAAAGGAACTCGCCATGGCCGAGCAGCTCATCAACTCGATGTCGGGCAAATGGAAGCCGGAAGAATGGAAGGACGATTACCGCGAAGGCTTGATGAAAGTCATCGAGGAAAAAGTCGCCGCGCCGGAAGGAAAGAAGAGCGCGCCCGCCGCCGCCCGCCGCAAACCGACGAACGTGGTGGATTTGGTTTCGGTGTTGCAGGAGAGCCTGAATGCGCAGACGAAAGGCGCGGGAAAAACCAGGAAGCCGAAGACGGCGAAACACCACGCGCAGCGCAAGGCGGCGTGACGTGGCCGCCACGCCGCTACTGTGCTTGCGTTTCCAGATTGAAGCCCGAGCGCAATGCCTTACGCTGCGGCATCTGTTATGCGGAAACTTTGCCTTGCCCTCGCGCTCGTCAGTTTCGTTCATTTTTTCTCCTGGGGCGCTGAGGCTGCGGCAACATCGACGGGCGCATCCGAGTTGAGCTACGCGGAGATCAAAAAGCAGTTTGAAACAGACGACAGCCTGGAAGGCGTGCGCATCTCCACTTTCACGGCGACGGACGTGACGGTAATCTACAAGGGGCGCTATCTCGTTTACAAAATCAGCAGCCTCACCGAAACGCAGCGGCCGAAAATCGAAAAACTCATCGAGACGGAAAAAGAACGGCGACGCGCGCAAGCCATTCAGGACAATGCGGAAGCAGCGCGCGCGGGAATGCTCCGCGAAGTCGATGGCGTCGTTTACAACCTCATGAAAGACGCGCCGGGCTGGGTCAACTTGAATGGCGTCGCCCTGCAAAAAATCGAAGATGGCCTGCTGGTGGACATCAGTCTGTCCGCCGACGATCTGGATCTTATCTTCCTCAAGAACCTGCCCAAGTTCGATTCCGTTGCCGATGGAGATAAAATCACATTCCTCGCCAAGCCCGCGGGCACGGTGACTTTTCTGACGCGCACCGAGGTTCGCCGAACCGTGCGGCAGTACGACTGCGGCACCATTCCAGGCAAAGCGAGCAAGCCATCACTCGCGCGCTCTCCCAATGAACGAAGTGGCAAGCCGGTGTTGGATTCAACCTGGGACAGCAGCGGCACCGGATTTTTCATCACGGACGATGGCTATTTCGTCACCTGTAATCACGTGGTCGAAGATGGAATCCGGTTCGCGGTGAAACATGGAGGCGGGACGTTCCCGGCGCAAGTTGTCGCGACGGACAAGACGAACGACGTCGCCATCCTCAAGGTCACGGGAAGGTTTCCATCGCTTGCCCTGAACACGAATTCACTCGCGCTGGGCCAGCCGGCTTTCACGATCGGTTTTCCGAACATCGACATTCAGGGGTTGTCGCCGAAATACACCGACGGCAAAGTGAGCAGCCTCTCGGGAATCCAGGATGACGCGGGCGCGATTCAGATCAGTGTGCCGGTGCAGCCGGGCAATTCCGGCGGGCCGCTGACCGATGCGAACGGCCACGTCATCGGAATCGTGGTGGCGCGTTTGAATGATTACTCGGCACTGAAACGAACCCGTGCCATTCCGCAGAACGTGAACTACGCGGTGAAGACCCTGCCGCTCGTGGCGTTAATCCGGCAGGCGGGGCTGGCGTCGAAGGTAAGATACTCCGCCGCGGCCAGCAGTCAGGCGGTGCAAGACGTGGAGAAGGCGACCGCGCTCATTTTGGTCGGCGAGTAACTGCAGAATACTTTTGCACGCGAACCGCGGCTTAAGCCTGGTCCACATCTGATACGGTCGCAGCCATGTGTGCTCCTCCGAAATAAATGCCAGAATCATGACATGCTCGATAAAACATTGAGATCATCAGCGTTTTGTCCCGTATCTGAAACTTATTCTTCACTTCGCTAAGGGTCGCAATACCCCATTGTCTGATCTGACAAATATTTTCGGCAGGGAACAGAATTGAAACGGTGGCGGAGAGAGGGGGATTCGAACCCCCGATACGATTTTACTCGTATAACGGTTTAGCAAACCGCCGCTTTCGGCCACTCAGCCATCTCTCCAACCAGGATGCGTGCAGGCATTCCGGGGCGTGGCCGCTGCATAATGGAAACCCGGAATTCTTTTCGCCAGTGCCCGGTTTTTATCGTTTCAAATGTGCAGGCGGTCAAGTGAATCCGCGCCGCCGCGGTGAAGTTGGAAGCACCAGAGCGAGCAAACATCAACGTGCTGCCAGTTTTCAACTGGCAGAGGCGCGCTGAGTTCAGAACGTGTGAATCTCTTCTCTGGCGTGTTGGAAGGGATGGGAACACGATCTACCGGTTGCAAACCGGTAGATCGTCGCAAGAGCCGTCGCTCAAAGCGTGATCACGCCGAGGATGCTTTCGCGAGAGACGGGGCCAAACGTGCGGCTGTCCAGGCTGCGCATGCGATTGTCGCCGAGAACAAAGTAGTAATTGCGCGGGATGACGGTGGCTTTGCCCAGCGGCGCGCGGTCCGGTCGAATGGGAACGGAAGCGTAAGGTTCGAACATGCGGTGGCCGTTCACATAGACGGCATCGCTCTGCATCACCACGGTTTCGCATGGGAGACCGATAATGCGTTTGACGATCAGTTCGCCGGTTTCAGGATCTTTCAACACAACGAGTTCGCCGCGCTCCGGCTCGCGATGAAGATACGCAAATCGATTCAGCAGGAAGCGGTCTCCGGCGTTGAGCGTGGGCGACATGCTGGCGCCTTTGACTTCCACGGCGCTGACAACGACGTGGCTGAAAAACAGGTAACTGCAAAAAGAGAGGACGACGAGCGCGGCCAGTTTCAGAAGTCGATGCCGTCCGGCGGAAACGGAATCTGAGGATGGTGAAGCGCCAATCATCTTTCGCACCAGGCCCAGCCCACGTTGCACATTCATTCCCACGTCGCGGCCATTGTTAAAGCATGCCCGATAAACACACAATGCTTCCGTTTACCGAAGAGCAGGTCAGGGAACTTACGACTTACGGATGGGGCTGGCGCACATCGACTTTGTTCGTGTCCGCAGAGCCAAGTTCCAACAACGCGGCATTGCGATACAGTTCGAAACGATTGGTGCGCGCCGCCAATGACAGGGCCGCGCGGAGCCGTTGCGCGTTGATTTCCTGGACTGACATCACATCCAAAACCACGGGATCAGTGCTGAAGCGCAACTGGTTCAAGGCGATGGCATCGTGCAAGCGGCTCACGTTCTCACCCTGATACTGGCAGATGAGCGCATCGACGATGTTAAGCACGACACGATCTCCGAGCGCGGGCAGCGCGTAAATCTCGGGCACGGCCTGGGCCAGCCGCGGAGCATCGCCTTCAAACCGAAGAGTGTTGTCCACGCTGCCAAGCGCCAGGCTGTAAAGGTTGCCGCACACGCCGATGGAATTGTGGTTCAGCAGCGGGGAGACGTTGATGATCTTCGTCACGTTCGTCGTGAGCAGTTTGCTCACGAACGATTTGCGTCCCACGCCTTCTTCTTTCTTTTGAAATTCCAAGTCACCGAAGATCAACTGCCCGATCAATGGCGACTCGTAAAAGGTATTGGTATCCCAACCGGAATCGACGCTGCCGGCGAGCCGCACGCCGTAGCGTTGCGCCAACTCACCGAAACCAGCCTGCCGCAGATCGGCGAGTTGGCGATCCCAGATCACAATGTGGTGCGGGGGAAGGCCGGCGGCGATCAAACCTTCCACGACTCCGGCCACGACGGCGAGGCGCGTCCCGACTTGCGGGCCAGGCGCAGAGAAGACCTTGATGCCAACGATGTCTTGAGTGCTGACGATGGTTCGCCACGCCGTCGCGAAGTCGGACTGACCGGTCAAGTTAGTGATGCCGCGTTGCACGAGCGCGCGCACGACATTGGCGTTGGGTTGAAAAGCTTCTGTCGCGCTCTCGTCCTGGACGATGACGACGCGCGGGCCGGCGGTCGCAGCCGTGACGGAATTGGTGGCCGCCCAAGCGGGCGGAATGCGCGCGAGCAAAAGCGCGAACAGCAGAATCAGTGTGTAAAAACGGGCGTTCCTTGACACGTTCAGTCAGTGAATGTTACCACGAGCCAACATGCTGGCTACCAAAATTCCCGCGCGGAAATGGATCGTGATTTTCACGGCCGCCGCGCTTGGGTTGCAGACCGGCTGCACTCCGCCGGGACCACGCGCTCTCATGCGCGGCGACGACTTGTTGCGCTACAACAAGTCAGCCGAAGCCATCGAAGAACTGAAACGCGCCACGGGTTTGATGCCCGGCGAACCACGCGCGTGGAACCTTCTGGGCGTCGCTTATCATCGCGACGGCCAGCCGCAACTGGCCATTCAAGCCTATCGTCAGGCGTTGTCTCGTGATCGCAGTAACCTCGTCGCGATCGCTCATTACAATCTCGGCTGCGTGTTGCTGGAGCAGAACAACGCGGCGGGCGCGGCGGATGAATTGCGGAGCTACACCTTGATCACGAACAGCATGCCAGGACTGCTCAAGCTCGGCACCGCGCAATCGCGTGTTCGTCAACAATGGGACGCGGCGGAGCAGACGTTCCGAACGGCATTGCAGATCGATGGCAAGAACGCTGAGGCATGGAACGGCATCGGAATCATTCACGTGCATCGGAATCAGCGCGACGCCATGCAGTATTTCAACGCGGCGCTGCAGGCGAATCCAAAACATGCGCCTGCGTTGCTGAATTCCGCCTCGCTGGCGCAGCAGAATTCCGCAACGAAACAAACCGCGTTGCAGCGGTATCGTGATTATCTCGCCGCGCACGGAACTGCGCCGCAAGCCGGCGCGGTTAAATCGCTCGTGCGGCAATTGGAAATGGAATTAGCGCCGTCTCTTGTGACACCAACGAATGCGATGGTTTCGATGAATGGCGCGACGAAAACAAATCCACCCGCAATAACGAACTCGCGGCCTCAGTTTGCAGCCGCGAAGTCGAATGCACTCACGACGGTGTTGCGGACAAACCAGCCCGTGGCCCCAACGAGTCCGCCGCCTGCGATCGCGAGTCTTCCCATTACCATTGTCGCGGTGACCAACCAGTCGCCATCACGTGTCGCCGCGGCGCAGCCCTTGGCCATCGACCGCCCGACGGAGCCGCCGCCCGTTGAACAGATACCCGCGATTGCTGCCGAGCCGGCCGAAGTATCACCGCCTTTGATCACTCCGCGTCGAGACGAGGACAACGGAAAGCTCGGGTTTTTTTCACGACTGAATCCATTTCGAGGAAAACCAAAAACGCCCACCAACGACGCACCGCGCGCAGTCGCGCTGAATTCAGTCACGGCAACGGCGCCCGTGGTTGTCTCAGCGCCCGCGATTCCCGCCAAACCGAACTTTCCGCGATACACCTACATTTCTCCGGCCCGACCGGTCGCGGGTGATCGCGCGAATGCGGAGCGCGCGACCAAGGACGCGCAGAAGGCACAGCGCGCAGGGAACACCAACCAGGCCCTGCTGGTTTACCATCTCGCGATCGATTCTGACCCGAGCTACTTCGACGCGCAGTATTACGCGGCGTTGCTCGCGTTTCAGTCGGGAGATGTGAAGCGGGCGTTGGAAGGTTGGGAGACGGCACTCGCGCTGGAGCCGGCGAGCATCAACGCGCGCTACAGCCTGGCGCTCGCTCTCAAGCAGGCGAATTATCCTCACGATGCCGCCAACGAACTGGAGAGAATCATCGAAGCCAAACCAGAAGAGGCGCGCGCGCATCTGGCGCTGGGAAACATCTACGCGCAACAATTGAACGAGCGAGCCAAGGCTCGCGCGCACTACGCGAAATTTCTGGAGTTGGAGCCGCGCAGTTCCCAGGCGCCGACGATTCGTTTCTGGCTGGCGGCGAATCCTTGAACGGACAGCCAACGTCTCGCGGCTCTTCCCTTGAAGCCGGTTCCCTTCCAACTCCTACTTCCCGCTCAACCTGTCCGCGAGCAGGAGACTGATTTTGCGGATGGTTTTCTTGTCGGGATAGTTTCGGTTGGCGACGAGCGCCTTGCCGCGCATCACGACGGAACTGCGGACGTCAGCGAGGCGTTCCAGCCGCGCCAACGACTCAGCACGTTCGAGATCACTGAACCGGTCCTGTGGCAAATCGTTGTGTGATTTCAAGTAGTTGCTCCGAGACGCTCCAAAATTCCTGCCGTGAACTTCCATACATTTTTCCGTGCCGGCCGCATGTCGTCACGGTTCTCTGTGAAACAAGCATCGGCACGCGCCGGGCGAATCTTTAGTGCCGAAAGATCTTTTCCGCAACCGCGCAACGCTTGCTTTTGGCTCCGGGAATGCTTAGTGAACTCACATGAAGCAACGCATCCTGGTCGTCGATGACGAACCGCAAATCCGTGAGATGCTTTCCATGTATTTCGCGCGCCACGGCTATGAGACGGCCACGGCCGCGGATTCGGCCGAGACGCTGCGCATCGTGGAAGCCAGCAACGTGGATGTCGTTGTTTTGGACATCGGCCTGGCGGAGGAGGACGGGTTGAAGCTTCTGGGCCGCCTTAAAGCCGCCCGTCCCGAACTGCGCGTCATCATGCTGACCGGCATGGGTTTCGTGGAAGATCTCTTGCAAGAAGCCCAGCAACACGGCGCGGACGGTTATGTGAGCAAGGTGCTGCCGCTGGATGAATTGCTCTTGGCCATCCAACGCATTTTGAAAAACACGCCGGCTTGAGCTTCCGTTCCGGCTGAATTTACGGCTTGCGCCCGCGTCTTTGATCCCCTGAATACGCGTCAACTGGGAATCCATTTATGAATCATCAACTTGCCGTCATCATCACCATTGCCTCACTGGTTACTTCCACCTTCGCGGCGAACTTCGACTGGCCGCAATGGCGCGGGCCGAATCGCGACGATCTGTCGAAAGAAATCGGGCTGCTCAATTCCTGGCCCGAGGGCGGCCCCAAGCGCGTCTGGCTTTATGAGAATGGCGGCAATGGTTATTCCGGGCCGGCGATTGCGAACGGGAAACTGTTCACGCTCGGCACGCGGGACAACGCGGAAGTCCTCCTCGCGCTGGACGCCAACACCGGCACAGAACTTTGGGTCGCGTCACTGGGCGGCGTTCTCGAAAACAAATGGGGCGGCGGTCCGCGCGGCACTCCGGCCGTGGACGGCGATCGCGTTTACTCCATGAGCGGCAAGGGAAATCTGGCCTGCGTGAATGTCGCCGATGGAAAATTGATCTGGCAGAAGGAAATGACTTCGCTCGGGGGAAAAGTTCCGGGCTGGGGTTACACCGAGTCGGTGTTGGCGGATGGCAATCACGTCCTCTGCACTCCTGGTGGTTCCGAGGGCGCCATCGCGGCGCTGAACAAGAAGACGGGCGACGTGGTGTGGCGTTCCACCGAGTTCACGGATGGCGCGCAGTATTCGTCTCTCGTCCCAGCCAGGATCAACGGCACACCTCAATACATTCAGCTCACCATGCAGAGCATCGTCGGTGTCAGCGCGAAAGACGGGAAAGTTCTCTGGAAAGCCCCGTGGCCCGGCAAGACGGCAGTCATTCCCACGCCCATCGTGCGCGATAGTATTGTTTACGTGACCTCCGGCTATGGAGTGGGTTGCAAAGAAATCAAGATCGGTGCGAATAACGAAGTCACGACGGTGTTCGAGAACAAAGTGATGAAGAACCATCACGGCGGCGTGATTCTCGTGGGCGATTACATTTACGGCCACGCCGATGCTGGCTGGACTTGCCAGAATTTCACGACCGGCGAGGAAGTCTGGAATCATCGCGCCTTCGGCAAGGGCGCCGTGGGCTACGCGGACGGCATGCTTTACTGCATCGAAGAAGGCAGCGGAACCGTGGCTCTCGTCGAAGCATCGCCGAAAGGCTGGCAGGAACATGGCCGCTTCAAGCTCGATCCCCAAACCAAGATCCGGAATCCGCAGGGCCGCATCTGGACGCATCCTGTGATCAGCAACGGCAAGCTCTACTTGCGCGACCAGGATTTGATTTTCTGCTACGACATCAAGAAGAGTTGAACGGGCAGATTTATAAAAGGTTTGGCGCGGTGCAGTCACCGCGCCTTTTTCTTTCACCCCCCGACTACTTTGCCTTTTGAACTACATCGAGCTTGGCCTTCGCTTGTTCGAGGTACACGCGCAACTGCGCCAGTTGCGCCATCGTGAGCGCGGAGCGGCTCCGGATCAGCCGGTTGCTCAAGGCAAAGGCTTCGATGGTTCCGCTGCGCCGGCTGCTGAAACTTGCCACTTTGAATCCCGACCGCGTGGTGAAACCCGCTTCGAAATGGCTCAACGACGTGACCGACCAGTCCACGTTGCTGATGTAGTTGATGCCGCGAATCAATCCATCCAGCTCATCGTAGTCCACCACCGTCGTGTCTTCCAAACCCTCCACCTGCGTCACCGTCACGATGACGCCGGACTCGCGGCGGTTCGTTCCGGGATCGCGCGACTCGCGGCAACGAAGAGTGACGCCGCCGATTTTGCCGATCACGACGCCTGCTTCATCAGTGCCACGGATGATGACCACACTCGTCATCGCTTCGAATAATTCCAGATTCGACTTGGGATACGAATTGGTTTCCTGCGCGCGCGCCATCGTCCCGGCGAACGACATGGCCAGAGTAGCTGCGAGGAATAAACGGGTGAGTGTCATGGTTCCTTTGTTGAGTGGTTAAAGCTTAAACACGGCTGTCCAGAGTTGGACGCCGTGCTCATAGTTCTATTGAACTTGGTCGCAACCAAAAAGTTCCGGCCCCGACCTGCGCTACAGCTTCCAGCCTGAACGGTAGTGATGTTGGATCAGTCGATCCGCTTCCGGACAATTCGGCGCGCGCAGATGTTCTGCGTCCCATTCCAGCCGTTGGCCGACCCGATAAGCGACGTTGCCGAGCAAGGCGGTTTCCGTGAGCGGACCGGAATAGCCGAAGTGACACGTCGGCGTGCCACCGGTCTTGATCGCTTGCACCCATTCCTTGTGATGCCCGATGGAATTCGCGATGAACGGTTGCGGCGCAGTGAAGTCCTTGAATTTCTCCTCGGGCAGCAGCGCGTGCTTGCCGTAGTCCGAGACGAGCATCCCCTTTTCGCCGATGAAGAGCACGCCGCCTTTGAACTTCGCGAACAGTTCGTCGGAGACAATTTCGGGACGTTTGCCACCATGATACCACGTGAGTCGCAGCGGCGGCAGAGGAAGCTTGCCGTTTTCATTTTTTCGCGCCGGGAAATCGTAACGAACGATGAGCCATGTCGGTGTGGATTCCGCATCAACAACGGGTCCCGAGATGGGTTCAACCGTCATTGGATATTTCAACTGCAGCGCCCAGAACGGCAAGTCCATGAAGTGACAGCCGAAGTCCGCGAGCGAGCCGCCGCCAAAATGCCACCAGTTGCGCCACTTGAAGGGAACAAACTCGGGATGATACGGGCGCGGCGTCACCGGACCGAGCCACAGATCCCAATCGAGATTCGGCGGGATGGGTGGCTGGTCAGTGGGCAATTTTCCGCCGCCGTAATTGGACCCGACCCAGACGTGGACTTCACGCACCGGCCCAATCGCCCCGCTCTGCACCAACTCCACCACACGGCGATAATTGTTCCCGGCGTGAATCTGCGTTCCGATCTGCGTCACCAATCCTGTCTTCCGCGCCAACTCCGTGATCGCCCGCCCTTCGGAGACGGTGTGCGTCAACGGCTTCTCGCAATAAACATGGCGGCCACTGCGCAACGCCGCCGCTGTGGCCACTGCGTGAGTGTGATCGGGAGTGGCGATCACAATGGCGTCGATGCCCTTCTGATCGATGAGCTGGCGGAAATCACGGTGAGTCTGGGCCGCGGGAAATTGCGCCGCCACCTTGCCGAGATTGTCCGAATCCACATCGCACAGCGCCACGATGTTCTGGTCCTTGAGATTGCTGATGCTGTAACCCGCCTGACCGGCCACGCCGATGAAACCGATATTCAGCTTTTCATTGGCGGAGATCTTTCGCGGACGGCTCGTTTGGCAACCGGTCAAAGCGCAGCCCGCCGCAGCCGCGCCGAGCGTGGTGATAAATTGGCGACGGGGCAACGGGTCGAAGGCGCTTCCAAAATAATGGCGTGGCATAAGAGGGAATTACCAGAGTGGCCCGCTGCGCGGCAATGAAATGCTGAAAAGGAACCCGGAACGAGGCGCAATCGGACCCACGCCCAAAAAAGCAGGCTAATGGACGAGGGCGCACCGGCCTCGGCGGATCACTTCCGCTTCTTGCGTCGGCCTTTGAACGTCAGTTCGGCGATGCCGGACTTGTCCAGTTCGCCCAGTCCTTCTTTCACCATCCGGTCGAATTGCCTTTTCGTGGCCGTGGCCAGCGGCGCGTCGATCTTCTTCTGCTTCGCCAATTGCAGCGCGATGCCGGAATCCTTCGCCGCGTGCGCCGCCGAGAAAAAACAGGAGTGCTCGCGGTTCTGCATGTCTTCGCCGTCCGTCTGCAAGACGCGTGAGTTCGCTCCGGTTTGCGAAAACACTTCGCGCAACATCGCCAGATCCAGCCCCAGCGCCTCACCGAGCGCCAGACCTTCGGCCAGCCCGGCGGTGTTGATGTTCATCACCATGTTCACCAGCGCCTTCACCTGCGCCGCTCTTCCCGCCGCGCCGATGTATCGGAGCAATTTCCCGTCGTCGCTTAACTTTTCCAACAGCGGCTTGACCTTGTTGAACGCCGAGGCTTCGCCGGCGCACATCAAATACAACGTCCCCTGCCGCGCCTGCGTGATGCTCGACGCCATGCAGGCTTCGAGCGATTGCGCCTTCGCTTTACGCGCGAGTTTCTCGACCTCCACGTGAACGTCGGGAGAAACGGTGGCGCAATTGATGAAAGTCTTTCCGGCCGCGCTTGCGAGCAAGCTGTCGCCGCGTGGTGAAAAAATCCTCCGCATCGCTTTATCGTCGGTCACGACGGTCAGGACGACATCAGACAACTCGGTGACACGCGCGAGCGTGGCGCACACTTCGCCGCCGATTTCCTGGGCGAGAGCGCGGGCGGCGGCAGGATTGACATCAAAGAACGCGGCCGCCGTGTAACCGCACTCGTGCAGACGCCGCGCCATGTTCGCCCCCATGCGGCCCACTCCGACAAATCCAATTCGTTGCGCCATAAATCTGTATGTTGAAAACGGGCCTGTTCTAAAAGCAAACCCGACCGCACGCCAGCGCGAAGTAAAATGCTATACGGCGACGATGATGGTCCCGCCTGGCGTGCATTTTTTCACAAAGAAGCCGCCGCCGCACGACTCTTAATGTTGCCAACGCGTAGGTACGTTGCTTACAGTGTGCTCGCACCCATGCACCAAGAGCCAGCAACCTTTGGCTTCGTACGCGAACGCGTCGCGCGTACGGGCATTTCTTTGAAGGGTCCATTCCGCGTTCAATTCCAGACCCGAAATGCGGGTCTGAATTTGTCTTCTCCGCAACATCCAACCGGTAGCGTTATGAAAAAATTGTCCCAAACACTTATCATTGTCCTGAGCCTGTGCGCTGCGAGCGTTCAGGCAGCCAACATCGCCGGCGGCTACACGAACAGTTTCGCGGCGCAGCCGGGCGCGGGGGATTGGTCCACCTTCTCCATCGCCGGCGCCGCCGCCACTCTGCTGGACGCGGGTGCCGTGGATGCCGCCGTCCAG
>Ga0193753_10001393_pt1 | contig 20612 bp, 15 predicted proteins | sample H1c2metaG_FD_144925 | JGI IMG/M metagenome (GOLD analysis project Ga0193753, IMG submission 144925) | Soil microbial communities from a riparian zone of the East river system, Colorado, United States - H1c2 | ecosystem: Environmental > Terrestrial > Soil > Riparian zone | place: USA: East...
CACCAGGTTGGGCGCTTGGTTCATCGTTGTCGGTATCGAAGTCCAGATCAGGATGCGGTTGTTATCGGTGTCCGCCACCGCCACAATATTCCCGTCCGTTGCCACTGCCGTCGCATTGTTGAACTGCGGCTTGGTAGGATCGGCGGTCAGACCTGGATCGAATAAGGCTTCCCCGCTGCTCGTGTCGGTGGGCGTCCAACTCGGCTGCCCCAAACTGTTCTCCGCCGAAAATCCGCACAAGTAACAACTGGTTTGGTTGATCAGGTCGGGATCGGTTGCCAGATCGACATGCGCTTCCGGAATCAGGTTTGTGTTGAACACCAGCACGCGGTGATCTTGCGGAAAAGAGCCAATGCGGTTCGAATCGGCCACGTAGAGTTTGTGGTGTATCGGATCGTAGGCGACCCCGCTCGCGCCGCCCAGGACTTTCTGGCTCGGGTTGGAGTCGCCTTGGGTAAAGACGATCTGTCCAAGTACGGCTCGTGCCGCTTGGCCGCTGATAAAATTCTGTGCCTCGAGCTCAGTGGCCAAAAGCGATAAAAGCAGTACAGTTGTGAACTTTCGCAAACAAGGAACCTCAAAAAGACCTAATATAACAGCGGATTAGACGCCGCTCCGGTTTGGCGGGTTGCGCCGGCCGCCGATTTCGAGTCCTGGCGGGCGTTCCCGCGCGGTTTAGAATGAGTGCCATGCCCCTTCTCGATACGATTCAAAAGGATATGGTCACCGCCATGAAGGCCAAAGAAGAGGGCCGCCTGGGCGCGCTGCGCATGATCAAGACCGCCCTTCAAAAGCAGCAGATCGACTCCATGAAGCCGCTCGACGAACCGGCCGAAATGCAAGTGATGAATATGCTGCTGAAGCAACGCCGCGAGTCCGCGGATCTGTTCCGCAAAGGCGACCGCGAAGAACTGGCGGTCAAAGAAGAAGCCGAGGCGCGCATCATTGAAAGCTACCTGCCATCCGCGCCCAGCGCCGCCGAGGTCGAGCAAGCCGTCGCCCAAGCCATCGCCGAACTCAGCGCCACTTCCCAGAAACAGATGGGCGCCGTCATGAAAGCCGCCCAGGCGAAACTGGCCGGCAAGCGGGTGGATGGAAAAGCGCTGAGTGAGTTGGTCAAAACGAAGCTGGCCTAAACGGTAAAGATCTCGACCGCCTGCGCGAGCGAAGTCAGCGGATCGCGCGCCGGCGTGTACTCGTGCGCCACCACGCCGTTGAAATGCAAATCCGCGATCGCTTGCGCCACAAATCGATAATTCAATTCCTGCGTTTGATCGATTTCGTGCCGCCCCGGATTGCCCCCGGTGTGAAAATGCGCCAGATATTGGATGTTATCGCGAATCGTCCGCACGATGTCGCCGTCCATGATCTGCATGTGATAAATGTCGTACAGCAATTTTACGCGTGGCGAGTTCACGCGCTGCATCACGCCCACTCCCCAGACTGCGTGATCGCACATATAGTCTTTGTGGTTCACTTTGCTGTTCAGCAGTTCGAGACAAATCGTCACGTTCTTGTCTTCGGCGTACCCCTTCACTTTGTCGAGCAGCAGCACGCAGTTGTCCGCGCCCTGCGCATCGGGCATGCCGCGCCGGTTGCCCGAGAGCGCGATCACGTTGGGACAACCGGCCGCGGCGGCGAGGTCGATTCCCTCTCGCAGGCTTTTCTCGATCCGGTCGTGGTTCTCCAGGCTGTTAATGCCGTCCGGAATGGTGCCGCCATACGGCGGCGGCAACATGGTCGGCCTGAGCCCATGCTTCTTGAGAACCGGCCAATCTTCCGGCTTGACCAGGTCAAATCCGTAAATTCCGAGCTTGGCGGCTTCACGGCACATATCGTCCAGCGTCATCTTGCTGCCGCGAAATACACCCGCTGTAACGCTCTGTTTGAGCCTTCCCTTGGCCGCCGGCGCTGCCGCTGCTGCCGTGGTGGCCGCCGCGCTAGCCGCCAACGCCGGTAGAAAAGTTCTCCGTGTCATTTTACCCTCGTTAGCCTGGCAGCCAAGCGGCGCTTGGTTACCAAAGTCTGAATCGCCAAGTCCCGCGCGGGCGTTGCCGGGCGATTAGTTACGACCTAACGATTGTATGCGAGCCCTCCGCCGGCCCCTTCTTGCGTGTTATGCTTGTCGCACATAGGCGAGTGACTGCAGAACAGTATTTGACGAATTCCAATTCCATTGCTTCGTTAATCGACCACACTCTGCTCAAGCCCGAGGCCACTGAAAGCGATATCACCCGGCTTTGCCGCGAGGCGCGGGAATATGGTTTCAAAACCGTTTGCGTAAACCCGTATTGGGTGGACGTGGCCCGCCGCAAATTATCGGATTCCTCCGTTCTCGTGTGTACCGTAATCGGCTTTCCGCTAGGCGCGAATCTGACGGAAGTGAAGTTGAGCGAGGCCCGTCTCGCGCTCGAACAAGGCGCCGCGGAGCTCGACATGGTCCAGAATGCGGGCGCTTTACGATCGGGTGATAGCGCTTTCGTGCAGGCCGAAATCGCCGCGCTGGCTCGCGTGGCCCATGCCGGTGGCGCCATCCTGAAAGTGATACTGGAAACAAGTGTGTTGTCCGACGACGAAAAAGTGGCGAGTTGCCGCCTGGCCGTCGACGCAGGCGCGGATTTCGTCAAAACATCCACTGGTTTCTCCGCTGCCGGCGCAACCGAAAGCGACGTCCGCCTGATGCGCGCGACAGTGGGCCCTTCGATGGGCGTGAAAGCTTCCGGCGGCGTACGCACTCTCGACGCCTTGCGCCGCATGGTCGAAGCCGGCGCCACGCGCATTGGCACCAGTTCCGGCGTCCAAATCATTCGCGACGCCGCGCAACCTCGCACCCGCGGCGCGGAAGTGCCCGGCGTGGAAGCGCCCGCCGGACGGCCGGATTCGTACTGATGTCCTCCCCGCGCAGCGCCGACGTTCGCTTTCGCGAGCGAGCGGAACTTCTGGATTTTCTTCTCGAGGTCTCGACCGTTACCGCCGAGACGCTGGACCTCGATCGCCTGCTCGCCAACGTTGCCGACATCATCAAGGACGTCATCCCGTACGAACTCTTCGCCATTCTGCTCTACAACGAGCGCACACGCAGCTTGCGGATGCGCTACTCGATCGGCCACCGCGACGAGGTCGCTAAAAATCTCTCGATCGCGCTCGGCGAAGGTTTGACCGGTTCCGCCGCCGGAACGCGCCAGCCCATCCTGGTCGCCGACGTGCGGCGCGATGCGCGCTATCTGAACGCGCTCGATGCCGTGCGGGCCGAGCTCGCCGTGCCGATGCTGATTCGCGGCAAGCTGGTCGGAGTGATCGATCTCCAATCGACACGCACCAATGCATTTTCCGAGCAGGATAAGTCGCTGCTCGCGCTCATTGCCACCCGCGTCGGCGTAGCCATCGACAATGCCCGCCTCTATCGCCGCGTCGAGCGCCAGAATCGCATCCTGCGCGTCCTCGCGCACCTGTCGCAGGAATTCAGCTCCATTCTCGAAATCGACGAGCTGCTCACCAAGATCGCCGTCTCGATTCACGCGCTCATCAATTTCGACTCCTTCAGTATTTTCCTGGTCGATGCCGAGCGCAAACTCCTGCGCGCCCGTTTCAGCCAGCGCTACGACCAGAAAGCCACCGTCGATAACATCGAAATCGGCAAAGGTTTGACCGGCAATGCCGCCCTGTCGCGCCAGGTGATTCGCGTGGCCGACGTGACCGCCGATCCGCGCTACATCCCCACCCAATCCGAGGTACGCTCCGAAGTCGCCGTCCCGCTCGTGTTGCACGACCGCGTCATCGGCGTCATGGATCTGGAAAGCATTCGCATCGGATTTTTTACCGACGAGCATATTCGCGCTCTCTCTCTGCTCGCTCCGCAAATTGCCAGCTCCGTCGAAAATGCGCGCCTCTACGAAGAGCTCGCCCAACGTGAGCAGCGCATGGACCAGGACTTGCAGGCCGCCTATAAGCTGCAGTCGATCCTGGTTCCGCGAACTGTCTCTAACATTGTCGGAGTCGATATCGGTATCAAAACGCGGCCGGCTCGCCAGATTAGCGGCGACCTGTACGATTTCTTCGAGCACGGCGATGAATACGCGCTCATCGCATTCGGCGATGTCAGCGGCAAAGGCGCGGCGGCTGCGCTTTATGGAGCCCTGATCTCCGGTCTTCTGCGCATACTCGCTCCCGAGCGCCGGCCTCCCGCGGAGCTAATGAAGTCGCTCAACGAAGCGCTGCTAGAACGCAGAGTAGATGCGCAGTACGCTACTCTCTCGCTTGTTTCCTGGAACGCGCGCAGCCGGATATTTACGCTGGTCAGCGCCGGCAGTCTTCCGCCCCTGCTCTGCCGCAAAGGTGAGATCACAAGTTCGCGCGTCGAAGGCGTTCCCATCGGTCTGCTGGACGACCAGGAGTACGAGCAGATTCAAATAGCCGCCGAACCGGACGATCTCTTGCTGCTTTGCTCAGACGGCGTCGAGGATCAACTCGCGCCGGAGACCAGGGTCCTGAACGCTCCGCCCAAAGCAACCGAAACCGAAAGCTACGGCCGGCGCCGCCTGCAAAAGGTCGTACAGAAGCAATGCAGCCGCACGCCGCAAGAGATCGCCGAAAAAATCTTTGAGGATATCGACGCCTTCCGCGGCGCCACGCCTCTTACCGACGACCAAACCATCGTGGCCCTCAGGGTACTCTAACCGTCCATGCACAGCCACCCCTTTAATTACAGGAATGGATCTCTGTTTTGCGAAGACGCCGATCTGACCTCGCTCGCCGAAACCCATGGCACACCCGCCTACGTGTATTCGAAGAACGCGATTGTCAGCCGCTTCGAGGCTTACCGCCGTTCTTTCGAAGGCCTGCCCACCCACATCTGCTTCGCCGTGAAAGCCAATTCGAATCTTGCCGTGCTGGCCACTCTCGCGCGTCTCGGCGCGGGATTCGATATCGTCTCCGCCGGTGAATTGCATCGCGTCCTGGCCGCCGGCGGCGACGCGAACTCGGTTGTCTTTTCCGGCGTAGGCAAAACCGCCGCTGAAATTCGTTACGCTCTTGAAAAGGGCATTCGCGGATTCAACTGTGAATCGGCGCCCGAAATCGAAACCATCTCTCAAATCGCCGTCTCGCTGAATCGCACCGCGTCGATCGCTATCCGCGTAAATCCCGACGTCAACGCCGTCACGCATCCCTACATCTCCACCGGCCTTCGCGAGCACAAATTCGGCATCGACATCGCCGCCGCCGAAGACGTTTATCAGCATGCCGCGAAACTTCCCGGCATTGTCCTCGAAGGCGTCAGTTGTCACATTGGGTCGCAGCTTCTCGATATCGGTCCGCTGCTCGAAGCGTCCTCAAAAGTGTTGGAACTAATCACGCGCCTGCGCGCCGCCGGTCTCCCGATTCGCGATCTCGATCTCGGCGGCGGCCTTGGCGTCGCCTATCGTCCCGGCGAGCGCACTGCCTGCATCGAGAACCTCGCCGAGCGTTTGCGGCCGCGTCTCGAGGGCCTCGGCCTCACCTTGCTGCTCGAGCCCGGCCGTTCCATCGTCGCCGAGGCGGGCATTCTTCTGACACGCGTTCTGCTCACCAAACGCAACGGAACCAAATTGTTCGTGGTCGTCGATGGAGCGATGAACGATCTTATTCGTCCCGCTCTGTACCAGGCGCACCACGAATTTTTGCCCGTGCGCGAAGCCGTGGACAGCCAGACCATCACGGCCGACATCGTCGGCCCCATCTGCGAAACCGGCGATTTCTTTGCGCGCGGCCGCGAGATTCCGCCCGTCAATCCCGGCGGCCTCCTCGCGATCTGCACCACCGGCGCCTACGGATTCGTTCTGTCCTCCAACTATAATTCGCGCCCGCGAGCTTGTGAGCTGCTGGTCGACGGTGCGCGCGTGCTGGTCGCTAGAAAACGCGAGACATTTGAAGATCTCATTCGCGGCGAATCACCCCTTGTCTGAAATTGCGATTTCCGTTCGCGGCCTGCATAAATCGTACGGCGATTTCGAGGCGGTTCGTGGCGTCGATCTCGACGTCCACGAGGGAGAGGTGTACGGCCTGCTCGGTCCGAACGGGGCGGGGAAGACCACGACACTCGAAATTCTGGAAGGCCTGCGTCCACGCTCGAGCGGAACGGTCTCCGTTCTTGGCTTCGACCCCGGCTCCGAAGCGAAACGCATAAAAGATCGCATTGGCGTCTGCCTGCAGCACACCAACTTGCCCGACAAAATGAAAGTGTGCGAAGCGCTTGAATTGTTCGCGGCCTTTTACACCCGTAACGCCGATCGGGACAAACTTCTCGAGCGTCTGCAGCTCTCGGACAAGAAAGACGCGCAGTACAAAACGCTCTCCGGCGGCCAGAAACAGCGTGTCGCCCTCGCCCTCGCGCTCGTGAACGAGCCCGCGCTGCTCTTTCTCGACGAGCCCACCACCGGCCTCGATCCGCAGGTGCGCCACGAGATCCACGGCATCATCCAGGAACTGAAGGAAGACCGCCGTTCTATCCTCATCACGACCCACTACATCGAAGAGGCCGAGCGCCTCTGCGATCGCGTCGCCATCATCGACGCCGGTAAGATCATCGAATCCGGTACGCCGCGCGAAATTCAACAGCGCGTCCTGGGTCACACGGCCGTCGAGATCTCGACCGACCAGGCCATGCCGCTCGAAACGCTTCCCGAGCGCCTAAGAGCCGAAAAATATTCCATGCGCGATGAAGGCCGCACGCTCTCGATGCAAAGCGAGTCGCCCGCCGCTCTCATTGTCGAGCTGGTCAGGTGGACCGGCGAATGCAATCTGACTCTGCTCGATATCCACATGAAGCGGCCTACTCTGGAAGACGTTTTCATCGAGCTCACCGGCAAGAGGCTGCGCGAATAATGAAGCCCTACCTCGCGCTGATCCGAAGCAATCTGCGACTCATGGTGCGCGACCGCGCCGTCCTCTTCTTCAGTTTCCTGTTCCCGCTGAGCTTCTTTTTTCTCTTCGCGCAAATCTTCCACGCATCCGCGAGCGGCGGCGCGATGTCGCAGGTGATCGCCATGGTGCTCATCATCGGCGTTCTCGGCAACGGTTTTTTCGGCGCGGGCATGCGCACCGTACAGGACCGCGAGACCGGCGTGCTGCGGCGTTTCAAAGTAGCGCCCATCAGCGCCGCGCCCGTGATTGTGGCGTCGCTCGTCTCCGGCTTGGCCGCCTACCTGCCAACCGTTTTCCTGTATCTGTTTTTTGGTAACACGATCTATCACGCGCCGTATCCTTCACACCTCGGGTCTTTGATCGTGTTCATCTCGCTCGGCCTGGTCGCTTTCCGCGCCGTCGGCATGATCGTCGCTTCGGTCGTCAACTCGGCTCAGGAAGCGCAGATCGTGATCCAGATTCTCTATCTCCCGATGCTGCTCCTGAGCGGCGCAACCTTCCCCGTCAGCATCATGCCGCTATGGGTGCAAACCATCGCGCAATTCCTGCCCGCTACTTACTTGTTCCAAGGCATCACCTCCATCCTGTTGGGCGGTGAGAGCATATTCAAAAACCTGGTCTCGGTCTTCGCCCTGCTAACCACGCTCGCGGTCTGCCTGCTGATCGGCGTCAAGCTATTCCGTTGGGAGAAGGAAGAGAAAATCGCCAAGGGCGCCAAATGGTGGATTCTCGCCGTGCTTGCTCCGTTTCTCCTCATGGGCGTCTATCAGACGTTCACCAGGCAGAACATCGAAAAAGCGAAAATTCTTGAACGCAGCTCCCGGCGTCGCGGTTCGGCGCTCTTCCAGCACGTGAAAATTTTCGTGGGTGACGGTGGCGTCATCGAAGACGGCGCCGTGCTCGTCAAAGACGAAAAAATCGCCGAAGTATTTTCCACTGCTCCCAGCGACACGCAATCATTACAAGCGAACGTCATCGAGAGCTCGGGCAAGACGCTACTGCCTGGCTTGATCGACATGCGCATCCACATAGGCGCGTCTCCGGATGTGTATCGTCATCTTGCCGCGTATCTCTATAGCGGCATAACCGCCGTGTGCAACGTTGACCAGTCGATACGCGAAGCCGCGAGCGCGGAAAAATATGACGGAGCCCGGCTCTTTTCCTGCGAGCCGGCACAAGCCCGCGAGCTTAGTTTGAGCGGCGCCGAAGCCGCTTACGATTTTGAGACCGGCAATCCCGAGTTGCTGAATCGCGCCTTGCTAAGGCAAGTCGGGCCGGCCGACCGGATCGCCGCAACCCGCGAGGCGACCCTGAAAAATCGCGGCCACGCCGCCACCTCCACACTGCCTCGAGCGAACCAGAGTCTCTTTGAATCTTTCCAATCGGGCGCCACACTCATTGCCGCGAGCGACGCGGGCAACATGCTCGTGCTCCACGGACCAACCATCCAACACGAGCTCGAGCTGTGGGTGAAAGCCGGCATCCCGCCCGCCGCCGCTCTCCAAGCCGCGACATACAACGCCGCCAGGGCGCTCCACGCGGACGACCGTCTCGGAGTCATCAAGAAAGGCTACGAGGCCACATTCATTCTTCTGGACGGCGACCCCCTCGCGGATATCTCGAACCTCGAACACATCAACGCGGTCTATTTCCGTGGCGGCCACATCAACCGCTCCGCGCTCTTCGACCAGTTCAAACCTTAAAGTCGTGGCACGACACGCAATCTGGATGTCGATATGTGCCGTCCTATTGATCAAACCGCCATCGCCGTGGCTTCAATTCTCTTTCAGTATGCCCCGGAGATAGGATTCCGCGGAGCCGATGGCACCGGCTTCACCAAGCCAGCCGATATAACCGTCTGGTCGAATGATTACTAAAACACGCTCTTTCCCTCTGTAAGCTCGGGACACGTGGCCTTCGTCGTCGACCAGGATTCCCTGCGAGTCACGTGTTTGGACTCGCTCGCCAGCAATCGAGTAGATCCGAAGATTCTCCCGATAGCGTTCACCAAAGCCGTTCAATCCCTCAATGCCGGTTGCTCCAATATCAAGCAGAGTGAACCACGGGCCACGGAAGAGATCAAACAACCTTAGGCGGCCGCCGCGCGCATCCGACAAGGGAGCGTCGGGAGCCCGGTCGCCGGCTTCAAGAGAAAGCGGCGAAGGGCATTCCCGATTGCTCAAGGAGCTATCCCGATAGTTGATCCCTAATTGCAGAGTTGCAGGATCTCGTGACAATTGATTTTTGTTAGCGGCAAACTCTCGGGACAAGCGCGTCGTGATGCCTAGAACAGACGCGGCTACCGGCAAGCGTTCCTCCTCATAGGTATCGAGGAGAGCCGCGTTTGCACCACCCAGTGCAAGGCCGAGCTTCCATCCAAGGTTGTAGGAATCCTGTATGCCGGTATTCATTCCCTGACCGCCCGCCGGAGTGTGAACATGCGCGGCATCTCCAGACAGAAAGACTCTTCCGATGCGATATCCATCGACCATCCGAATGTTCACCCGATAGAGGGAAAGCCACGTGGGATCGTAGAGTTCTAAATCGGATCGGCCCGTCCGTTCGCAAACCAGCCTCTGAAAGGTTTCAAGCGATGCTTCTTCTTCGCCTTGCGAGGAAATCGCAGCCTGGAATTGAAATGATTCTGTTGAAGGAAGTGGACATAGCGCCAGCCATCCATTCGGATGATTGGGCCAGGTATGCCAGTGATCGCGGTCCAATCCATCCACGCGAACATCGCCCACAAACATCCTTGCGTCCTCCCAGGTTTCGCCTTCGAAACCAAACTTCATGAACTTGCGCACGAAGCTGCGTCCGCCATCGGCCGCCACCAAGTACTTGCAGCGGACTTGCTCCTGCGCATTCTCTTTTTGGAGGGTTGCCGTAACTCCGTCTTCGTCCTGTTCTATCCCAATGAGCTCAGTTCCGAGTTCCACATGGCTGCCGGCATCCGTTAGAAGTTGCCGTAGCGTTTCCTCAACGCGCCATTGCGCGATGATGAGAGTGCTTGCGTAAGGCGCATCTGGCGTTGGATGCCGCCCTTCATGCAGATCGCGATCACCTAGTATCGTTACGCCTTCATAAGCGCGGAAAGGCAAATGAAACCGGCCGTGGCTCAGGATGCGTTCGACGATACCGAGATCGTCAAATACTTCCAGACTTCGCGGTTGCAGGCCCTTTCCTCTCGAACCGGCGAAATACGCAGGAGCCTTGTCGATGATCCTGAAATCCACGTTGCGCCGGGCGAGATCGCAGGCCAGCGTGAGGCCGGTCGGACCGGCTCCGATGATCAAAACCGACACTGTAAGGGAAGGCAATTTCATCAGCTCCGATCCGTTAGAGAAACGTCTTAAATTCGATCACGTCGCCATCCTCCACCACGTATTCCTTGCCTTCCGTCCGCAGCTTCGCCATTTCGCGTGCCCGCGCGAACGATCCGGCCGCCGTCAAATCGTCGTAGGAAACACACTCCGCTGAAATAAAACTCTTCTCGAAATCCGAGTGAATCACACCCGCCGCTTGCGGCGCCTTGTCGCCGGCATGAATCGTCCAGGCGCGCGTTTCTTTCTCGCCCGTCGTAAGGTAGGTGCGCAGGCCTAGTAGATAATACGCCTCGCGAATCAGCGTGCTTGTGCCCGTTTCTTTCACGCCCAAGCCCGCCAGGTATTCGTTCCGTTCTTCCTCGGAGAGCGTCACCAGCTCCGATTCAATTTCGGCCGAGACCACGACCGCGCGCGTATCATGGTGCTCGCCTACATACGCCCGCACCTGCCGCACAAATGCGTTTTCATCCGCTTTGGCCAGATCCTCTTCCGCCACGTTGCAGGCGAACAGCGTGGGCTTGCTGGTCAGCAAGAAAAATGTTTTGACTGCGGCTCTCTCCTCAGGCGTGAGGTCAAGCGTCACCACGGTCTTGCCCGTGTTCAGATGCGCTTCCAGTTTCTCGAGCAATTCCACTTCCGCTAGCGCTTTTTTATCGCCGCTCTTCGCGGTCTTCTGCTGTTTTGTCTTGCGCTTCTCTACCGCTTCGAGGTCTGACAACACCAGCTCCGTATTCACGATCTCGATATCGCGCACCGGGTCGACCGAATCCATCACATGCTCGATATTCGAGTTCTCGAAGCACCGAACCACCTGAATAAGCGCGTCCACTTCGCGGATATGGCCCAGAAACTGATTCCCTAATCCTTCCCCTTTGCTCGCGCCTTTGACCAAACCTGCAATATCCACGAACTCAAACACCGCGGGCACGATCTTCTGCGACTTGCTCAGCTTGGCCAGCACGTCCAACCGTTCGTCGGGCACCGTGACCACGCCGGTGTTTGGCTCAATAGTGCAAAACCGGTAGTTCGCCGCCATCGCTTTGCGGGTCTGCGTCACCGCGTTGAACAGGGTGCTCTTGCCTACGTTGGGCAACCCTACAATTCCAGCTCTTAACATTCCTTCCTATCTTCGCGTGACCCGCAATGTCATGATGAAAGTGTGGCGTTTATCGAAGAACTGAATCGCGTTCTTCCGGCGGAAATTCCAAATCGCGAGCGCCTGATCGCGAAAGCTTCCCAGCATCTCGATCTGATCGTTGCCGCCAACGAGTACATGAACCTCACGCGGCTCACGAATCCGGAAGAAGCCGCCATAAAGCACGTGTGCGACTCGGTCGCTCCCTGGCGTCATTTTGCGAATGCCAAGCGAGTCCTCGACGCCGGCACCGGCGCCGGCTTCCCCGGCATTCCACTTTCCATCGTGCTGCCGGATGTTCGCTTCACGCTCGCCGAGTCCACTCAGAAGAAAGCGCGTTTTGTAGATTCCGCCGTCGAATCGCTCGAGCTCGCAAACGTGCGTGTCGTAGCGGAGCGCGCCGAAGCGACTGCGCTCCTCGAGAAGCCGGACATCATCACCGCCCGAGCCATGGCGCCGCTCGACCGCATACTGGATCTTTTTGCCAAGCCGCTGAAGCAAGGCGCATGGCTCATTCTCTACAAAGGCCCCGATATCGAAGCCGAGCTGGCCGAAGCCAATGGACACCGGGTTTCGACTGAGCTGCTATGGCGCTACGAGCTTCCGTGTGGATTCGGCGCCCGCACCCTCGTGTCCGTGCGCGCGCTCAACCTTTCTGAGAGCGCAGCGCCTCGTAAGCGAGCAGCAGCCAGCCGGCGATGAACGCCAATCCGCCCAGCGGAGTGACCGCCCCGAGCGCCCGTACGCCCGTAACCGCCAGCACGTAGAGACTACCGGAGAAGAGCGCGATCCCCACAAGCAGCAACCACGCCACGCGCGCTTGCCCGGCAGCGCCGATTGCGCCGGTTCGCCCAAGCAGCGCCACTAGCAGAATCCCCAGCGCATGCAGGAAGTGATAGAAGACGGCCTTCTCGTACACCGTCATCGAATAGGGGTCCAGCCGGTCTTTCAAGCCGTGCGCGCCGAACGCGCCCAACGCAACCGCCAGCGCCAACAACGCCGCTCCAACCGCTGTCCAGTTCATGATTTCTCGTCTCGAACCAGCCGTTCAAATTCTTCCTCGAACGCTCCCAATGCTTCGAGAACCTTTTGACGGAGTGCCTGCATTTGAGGAGTCCGAACTGCGTCTTTATAGCGGGGCGAGGGTTTGTAAATCGCGGAATGCTCCACGGTCCAAAACAGCCCTGTTAGCATTGGCACGATCTGGTATTCGCCCGGTACCTTGCTGCTTGCTTCCGGGCAATAGCCCCAATATTTAAGGGCCAATGTCTCGCCACCATCCCCAAGGATCGGATCGGCAGTCCGTGATTCGAAAATGGGTCTCAATGCAATGTCAATTTCTTCGAGACGGCTTCTTGGAAATACAAGAACCCGAACTCCGGCAAGATCCTTCAAGTCTTTCAGCGTGTAGCTTTTCTCTTGGTCGAAAATTCTTCCTTGTTCACGGCGCCGAAGCTTGTCGAGTGCGCTCTCGCACTCTTTTATCCGCGAATCCACCTTTATCTGTTCGTGCTTGTCCAGCCGGCCAGAAATCGCCAGTAGTCGATGTCTGGTCTCTGCCTTCATATGTTCCACTACGTGACGGATGTCCGGTAGGAGATCAAAATACTCCTCCCGGAGCCGATCTTCCACGGTGCGTTCAGGCATCAGCCAAGAACGCGAGAAAGTTCTCGCTGAACGGCATCGGAAGGCTCTTTAGTGAAAAAAAAATGCCACCCTGGCCCCGGAGCGTCCTCGGCGATCTTTTGCTCCAGTTCGTCTGCGGGCTTGTCTTCAATGAATTCGATGCTAAAGGCCTTTTTCGCCGTGCGGTTGAGATAAAGCGCGCGATCAAAATGGTATTTGTATCCCGCGTCCCGAAGCGCCTGTTCTTTTCTGGCCAAGTCTTTCACTTGAGGTAACCCTATCACCGATTTTACCCAACCCGTAGCTCGACTTGGTACTGTCCTTAACTCGCTTCGTCGCCCAATACCCGCTGCAACCTCGGACTCAACTGGCGCTCGCTTCCGAACCAGCGTTGCAATTTGTCGAGATACAAATAGACGACCGGCGTCGTGTACAGCGTGAGCAACTGGCTCAAGATCAAACCGCCGACAACCGTAATACCCAAAGGCCGCCGCATCTCGGAGCCCGTGCCGGTTCCAAGCGCCAGCGGAAGGCCGCCCAACAACGCGGCCATGGTCGTCATCATGATCGGCCGGAAGCGCAGCAGACACGCCTGGTAGATCGCGTTTTTCGACGAGATCATCTGCTTGCGCTCCGTCTCCAAAGCGAGATCGATCATCATGATCGCGTTCTTCTTCACAATGCCGATCAGCAAAATAATTCCGATCAACGCGATCACCGTCAGGTCTACCTGAAACAAAATCAAGGCAAGCAACGCGCCGACACCGGCCGATGGCAGTGTGGAAAGAATCGTGATCGGGTGAATATAGCTCTCATAGAGGATGCCGAGCACGACATACACCGCGAGCACCGCGGCCAAAATAAGCAGCGGCTCGCTGTCGAGCGAAGCCTGAAAAACCTTAGCGGTGCCTTGGAACGAGCCATGCACATTCGCCGGCATGCCGATTTCCTGCTGCGCCTGCGTGACGGCTTCCACTGCGTCGCTCAGAGCCACGCCCGGAGCCAACGCGAACGACAAAGTAATCGCGGGAAACGGTCCCTGGTGATTCACCGAAAGCGGGCTTAACATCGTCCGATAGTGCGTGAACGTCGAGATCGGCACAGCGGCCCCGCTATCCGAGCGCACGTAAATAGAATTCAGCGCGCTCGGGTTCTGCTGAAATTCGGGTAGCACCTCCATCACCACGTGGTATTGATTGATGCCCGTATACATCGTCGACACCTGGCGTTGCCCGAATGCGCTATACAGCGTCGTATCGACGATTTGCGGATTGACGCCGAGGCGCGACGCCGTGCTCCGGTCGATGATTAATTCAGTTTGCAGACCGTGGACCTGCTGGTCGCTATTGGCGTCGAGCACCAGCGGCACGGTCTTCATTTTGGCTAGCAGTTTGGGCGCCCATTCGTTCAGGTCTTTCAAATTGTCGGCTTGCAGTGTGAACTGATACTGGGAATTGCTGCCGCGCCCGCCGACACGAATATCCTGCGCCGCCATCAAATACAAGGTCGCGCCCGGGATCCGCGCCAATCTGCCGCGGAGCCGATTGATCACCTGGTCGGCGGAAACGCCGCGCTCTTTCAACGGCTTGAGCTGCATCCACATCTGCGCCGAATTGAGCCTTCCTCCACCGGTGAAGCCCGTTACGTTTTCTATTGCCGGATCCGTTTGCACAATCTTGAGAAAGGCGTGCAACTTATCCCGCATTGCGGCGAATGAAATGTCCTGGTCGGCCTGGATGTTGCCGCCGATCTGGCCCGTATCCTGCTGTGGGAAAAATCCCTTCGGCACGATGATGTATAGATATACGCTGACGGCAATCGTCATCAGCGTGATCACGAGCGTCAATTGCGGATGCTTGAGCACCACCGCCAGGCTATTGGCATAGCTCTTGTGAATGAGCTCGAATCCGCGCTCGCTGAACCGGTACAAGAAATTGTGGCGCTTATTGTCCTGCGAGCGCAGTAGACGCGAACACATCATCGGCGTCGTAGTCAGCGAAACCACCAGCGATATGGCGATGGCGCCCGCCAGCACCACGGCGAATTCGCGAAACAAACGGCCTACGATCCCGCCCATAAACAAAATCGGAATGAACACGGCGATCAGCGAAGTACTCATCGACAGCACCGTGAAACCGATCTCTTGAGCCCCGCGCAGCGCTGCCCGCATGGGTGTCATTCCTGCTTCGATATAGCGGGTAATGTTCTCGATCACGACAATGGCATCGTCCACCACAAAGCCGGTCGAAACCGTCAGCGCCATCAGCGACAGATTGTCGAGTGTGTACCCGAGCACGTACATCACGCCGAATGTTCCAAGCAGCGACAGCGGCACGACAATCCCCGGTATCAGGGTGGCCCAAATGTTGCGCAGAAAAACGAACACCACCAATATGACCAGCGCGATCGAAATCAGCAAAGTCACTTCCACATCGTGAACCGACGCGCGAATCGTCGTGGTGCGGTCCTGCTCCACCAGCAGCTTGATCGCCGGCGGCACCGAAGCTTGCAGTTGCGGTAGCACGGCGCGAATATGATCGACCGTCTCGATGATGTTGGCCGATGGCTGCTTGGTGACCATCATCACTACCGACGGTTTGCCGTTTACCAATCCGTCGTTGCGCGTATCTTCGACCGAATCAATTACGTTGCCTATATCCGCGAGGCGCACCGGCGCGTTGTTCCGATAGGCCACCAGCAACCGCGCGTAGTCTTTGGCCTTGAATAATTGATCGGTGGCGTCGAGCTGCCAATGAAACTCGGCGTTGCTCAGTGAGCCTTTAGCCTGATGCGCATTGGCGTTCTGCAAAGTCGTGGCCACGTCGGTCAACGTCAGGCCCATCGCATTCAGCAAAGTGGGATTGACCTGCACGCGCACCGCCGGCCGCGAACTGCCCCAGACACGAACTTGGCCGACGCCTTCCACCTGCGACAGCTTCTGAGCCAGTACCGAATCCGCAATGTCGTACATCTGGCCGCGGTCGTAGATAGCGGAAGTCATCGCCAGCATCAGGACCGGAGCATTCGCGGGATTCTGTTTGCGGTAGCCCGGATTCCCCGGAAGATTGGCCGGCAGTTGCCCGCGCGCCCCATTGATGGCTGCTTGTACGTCGCGTGCGGCCGCGTCGATGTTGCGGTCCAGGTCGAACTGCAGCGTCACGTCGCTGCTGCCGAGTTGGCTCTGGGACGTCATCTCCGTGACTCCCGCGATTCGTCCAAACTGCCGCTCGAGCGGCGTCGCCACCGCCGAAGCCATAGTCTCCGGACTTGCACCCGGCAGGTTCGCGCTTGCCTGAATCGTGGGAAGTTCCACTTCCGGCAGCGGCGCCACCGGGAGCAACTGAAACGCCAGCACTCCCGAGAGCGCCAACGCCGCGGTAAGCAGCGAAGTGGCGACCGGCCGTTTGATGAATGGGGCGGAAAGGTTCATGTGCTCCTATTCGACGGGCACTGGCTCCGCCGCGGACTGGCGAGCCGATTCTCTGGTGCGGCCGCGGTGCGTCAGCCGGTTCGCGATCCGGTCAAAGAACAAATAAACAACCGGCGTCGTATAGAGTGTCAGGATTTGGCTGAGGATCAATCCACCGACGATCGTAATACCGAGCGGCCGTCGCAGCTCGCTTCCCACGCCGCTACCCAACGCCAAAGGCAGACCGCCAAACAAAGCCGCCATCGTGGTCATCATGATCGGGCGGAAACGTAGCAGGCAAGCCTGGTAAATCGCTTCCTCGGGCGGTTTGCCTTCATGGCGTTCCGCATCCAGAGCAAAATCGATCATCATAATGGCGTTCTTCTTCACAATGCCAATCAAAAGAATGATGCCAATGAGCGACACGACGTTGAAATCGTCGCGGCACAGAAAGATCGCGAGAATCGCGCCGACTCCGGCCGATGGAAGCGTCGAAAGAATCGTGATCGGGTGAATGTAGCTCTCATAGAGAACACCCAACACGATATAAACCACCACCAGCGCCGCCAGAATTAGATAAGCCTCGTTCGCGAGCGAATTCTGAAACGCCGCCGCTGTGCCTTGAAACTCCGTATGGATGCTCGCCGGTAATCCGATATCCTGCTCGGCCAGGCGAATGTCCTTCACGGCATGCCCCAGCGATTCGCCATGAGGCAGGTTGAACGAGAGCGTCACTACCGGAAACTGGCCTTGATGATTGATGGTCAGCGCCGTCGTCGTCTGCTCTACACGCGCGAACGAATTCAGAGGCACCTGGCTTCCCGTCGCCGACCGCACATAGATGTTCGAAAGATCGTTCGGTTCGTTGCGGAAACTGCCCGCCACTTCGAGCACGACGTGATACTGATTCAACTGCGTAAACATCGTCGAGACCAAGCGCTGCCCGAACGCGTCGTAGAGCGTATCGTCGATCTGCTGCATGCCCAGCCCTAATCGCGATGCCGTATCGCGATCGATCACCAGCGTCGTTTCGAGGCCGCCGTTCTGCTGATCGGTAGCGACATCGCGCAGCGAAGGCAGCGTCTTGAACTTCTCGACCACGCGGTGCGTCCAGGTGGCAAGCTCCGTCTGATTCGGGCTCTCTAACGTGTATTGGAACTGTGTCCGGCTCACCCGATCTTCGACTGTCAAATCCTGCACCGGCTGCAAATAGAGCGTGATGCCGTCCACCTGGCTCAACTTCGCTTGCAGCCGGCTGATGATTACCGGTGCACGGTCGCGCTGCTCGAGCGGCTTCAGGTTGATCTGGATGCGGCCGCTGTTCAGCGTCGTATTAATGCCGTCTACGCCAATAAACGACGACAAGCTCTCAACTGCCGGATCCTTCAAAACGACGTTCGCCAAAAGCTGCTGCCGCTTCGACATTTCAGAAAACGAAACTGTCTGCGGCGCTTCCGATACGCCTAGAATCACTCCCGTATCCTGCACCGGGAAAAAACCCTTTGGCACCACTATGTATAGGAGGATGGTGCCAACCAGCGTCGCGACCGTCACCGCGAGCGTCATGCGCTGGTGCTGCAATACCCAGCGCAGGGTGGTTCCGTATTTCTCGATTACCCAATTGAAGACATCTTCGGATTTGCGATAGAACCAACCCTGCTCGTGGTCGGGCCTGTGCCGCAGTAGTTTCGCGCACATCATCGGCGTCAAGGTGAGCGATACCACCGCCGATACTAAAATCGTCACCGCCAGCGTGATCGCGAACTCGCGGAAAAGCCGACCCACGATGTCGCCCATGAACAACAACGGAATCAGCACCGCGATAAGCGAAACCGTCAACGATACGATCGTGAACCCGATCTGTTCGGAGCCCTTGAGCGCCGCCTGCAGCGGATCTTCCCGCTGCTCGAGATAGCGGGAAATATTTTCGATCATCACGATGGCGTCGTCGACCACGAACCCCGTCGAAATCGTCAACGCCATCAGCGTGAGATTGTTCAAGCTGTAGCCGAGCAAATACATCACGCCGAACGTTCCCACGAGCGAAAGCGGCACCGCCACGCTCGGAATAATCGTCGCTGCCAGATTCCGCAGGAACAGGAAGATCACCATCACGACGAGGCCCACGGTGAGGATCAAAGAGAACTGCACATCCGCCACCGAAGCGCGAATCGTAGTCGTACGATCCGTGAGCACTGCCACATCGACAGCCGAGGGAAGGGAAGCGTGAAGCTGCGGCAGCAGCGCTTTGATGCGGTCGACTACCGCGATGATATTGGCGCCGGGCTGGCGTTGGATGTTGATGATGACCGCCGGCACGGTGTTCATCCACGCGGCTTGCCTGGTATTCTCCGCACCGTCGACCACTGTCGCGACATCCTGCAAGCGAATGGGCGCGCCGTTCTTATAGGCAACGATAATCGGCTTGTAGCCGCCGCTCGTCAGAATCTGATCGTTCGCGCCAATCGTGTAGGCCTGCCGCAAACCGTCGAAATTGCCTTTCGCCTGGTTGACGTTCGTCTGGTTCAGCGCCGTCCGCAGATCCTCCATGCTCATGCCGTAGGAGGCAAGCGCCGTGGGATTCACGCGAATCCGTACTGCCGGCTTCTGTCCGCCGCTGATGCTCACCAAGCCGACTCCCGACAATTGCGAAATCTTCTGCGACAACGTAGTGTCGGCAAGATCCTCAACCTTCGTCAGCGGAACAGTTCTAGAAGTGAGCGCGAGTGTCAGTACCGGCGCGTCCGCCGGATTCACCTTGCTATAGATCGGAGGATTCGGCAGATCCGGCGGCAGATACGTTCCCGCCGCGTTGATCGACGCCTGTACTTGTTGCTCGGCAATATCGATGTTCAGGTTCAGGTCGAACTGCAGCGTGATGATCGAGCTTCCGAACGAGCTCGTCGAAGTCATCTGCTTCAATCCGGGCACCTGTCCGAACGTGCGCTCCAAAGGCGCCGTCACCGAAGAAGCCATCACATCCGGACTGGCCCCCGGATAGAACGTTGTGCACTGAATGGTGGGATAGTCGACCGTCGGAAGCGCTGAAACCGGAAGTTGCTTATACGCGATAGTGCCCGCGATCAGGATGCCCGCCATTAGTAAGGACGTGGCAACCGGCCGCAATATAAACGGCCGAGACGGGCTCATTCTTCCGATCTCCGCCTGCCCTTGCCTTGGCCTTTGCCGCCGGGTTTCGCTGCCCCGCCCCCGTCGGCTGCTTGCCCGGGCTGGCGGACCGTAACCTGCATCCCTTCGGTTAATTTCTCCGCGCCGTCAATTACAACGTTATCGCCCGCCTGCAGTCCATCGTCGATGGAAACGTCGTTGCCTTCACTTAACCCGAGTTTCACGGGCCGCACGGAAACGGTGCTGTCTTCGGCGATCAAATACACAAACGTTCCCGTCGGGCCGCGTTGAATCGCTACCGCCGGAATGATGATGGCGTTCTTCTTGGTATCGAGCGCCAGCCTCACGTTCACAAATTGATTCGGAAACAGCGCTCCATCCGTATTGGGAAAAACCGCCTTCAACTTCGATGTACCAGTCGTAGTATCGATCTGGTTGTCAACCGTCAGCAGCGTGCCGCCCGCTAATTTTTTGACTTGATCCCGGTCGTATGCCTCCGTATGGAGCGACGCACCCGCGTGCAGCTTTTGGAGCACCGAAGGAAGCTGATCCTGCGGAATGCTGAAAAGCACCGCGATGGGTTGCAATTGCGTAATGATCGCCAGGCCGGTCGCATCGGAGGCGTGTATCATGTTTCCGGCGTCCACTTGCCGTAGTCCAATTCGCCCGCTGATCGGAGCCGTGATCCGCGTGTACGTCAGATTCAATTGCGCATTGTTGATGGTCGACTGCGCCGCGCCGATCGCCGCCTCGTCCGCCTGAATGGAGCCGCGTACTTGGTCCGCCGTCGCCAGTTGTGTGTCCAGTTGCTGTTTGGCGATGATCTGCTCCTTGAATAGCTCCTGATCGCGCGCATAATTGGCTTGTGCGTCTTTCAGCGCTGCCTGATCTTTGGCCAGCGTTCCCTGCGCTTGGGCCAGCCCGCTCTTGGCTTGATCAAGCGCCACTTGGTAAGGGCGCGGATCGATTTCGGCGAGCAGATCGCCCTTATTGACAAACTGTCCTTCGTGATACGTAACGTTGATCAACTGCCCGTCGACCCGCGTTTTCACGGTCACCGTGTTGAAGGCCGTTACCGTCCCCAGTCCTG
>Ga0193753_10001394_pt1 | contig 20612 bp, 17 predicted proteins | sample H1c2metaG_FD_144925 | JGI IMG/M metagenome (GOLD analysis project Ga0193753, IMG submission 144925) | Soil microbial communities from a riparian zone of the East river system, Colorado, United States - H1c2 | ecosystem: Environmental > Terrestrial > Soil > Riparian zone | place: USA: East...
AAGCCTGGGACTGATGATCTTCGGCTTCATCGTGTCACTGCGCTTCAAGCTCAATCGCCACACACACACCGTCCTCATGGACGAGATCGAGCGATTCAAGAAACAGCCGGGTACGCAGCCAACGCCTGCGAACCGCGCAGTCGTCGAAGACCTGACTGGCTGGAAATACGAAGAGCTCTGGGGAAAAGGAAAGTCATGAAATTGCGGGCATTGATACCGGTCGCGCTGGCTCTCACGTGTCTCGCGTTGCCACTCGGCGCGAAGGAAAAACTGCGCTACATGGAAAGGCTCGACCGGGGTCTCGTCGCGGTCCAGCAAAGCGATGGCAAGGTATTCCTGAGCTGGCGGCTGCTCGCCGACGATCCGGACGGTGTCGCGTTCAACGTGTATCGCGAGACGGAAAGGCCCCCGGCCGCCGCTGACGCGGGCCGATTCTCGTCGCAGCCCGCGTCGCAAACCGGCGCCCTTCGACTGAATCCGCAGCCACTCGAGAAAGGCACCTGGCTGCTCGACTCGAGTGCCCGCCTCGATCGGGACACTCGCTACTTCGTCGCAGCAGTGATCGACGGCGTTGAACAGCCGCGCAGCGCGCCGTATCGCATCGATGCCGGTGCGCCGGCGCTGCCCTATCACTCGATTGCGTTGCAGACACCGGCTGGCTACACGCCGAACGACGCGTCCGTCGGCGATCTCGACGGTGACGGGCAGTACGAGATCGTGCTGCATCAGACCGGCGTGGGCAAAGACAACTCGCAGCCCGGCGTCACGGACGCGCCGGTCTTTCAGGCGTACAAACTCGACGGCACCCTGCTCTGGACGATCGATCTCGGGCGCAACGTCCGCGAAGGTGCGCACTACACGCAGTTCCTGGTGTACGACTTCGACGGCGACGGACGGGCCGAATTCGTCTGCAAGACCGCCGACGGCACCACCGATGGCACGGGCGCGGTGCTGGGCGACGCCAAGGCCAATTGGCTCACGCCCGAATCCGCCGGCGAGAAGCCGGGTGTGGTAACCGCGTCGCTCCGCGAAGGCACGAGCCTCGCAGGGTTCATCCTGAGCGGCCCGGAATATCTCACCGTGTTCGATGGCCTGACCGGCAAGGCGCTGGCCAGCGAGACCTATCTACCCAGGCGCCATCCCGACACCGACAGCCCAACGCCCGAACAGATGAAGGAGCTCTGGGGCGATGGCCATGGCAACCGCATCGACCGCTTCCTCGCGGGCGTTGCCTATCTCGATGGCGAGCACCCAAGCATCGTGATGGCGCGCGGTTACTACACACGCGCCGTGCTCGCGGCCTGGGACTTTTCGAAGGGCAAGCGCGGCGCGAAACTGACGAGCCGCTGGGTGTTCGACAGCGACTCATCGGAGAAGAACAAGGCGTATCGCGGCCAGGGCAATCACCAGCTGTCGGTGGCCGACGTCGACGGCGATGGCCGCGACGAGATCATCTACGGCGCCGCGGTCATCGACGATGACGGCAAGGGCCTCTATTCCACGGGCTGGGGTCACGGCGACGCGCTGCACGTCAGCGATCTCGATCCGGCTAACCCCGGGCTCGAAGTGTTCGACATCCAGGAGCGTTTCGGGGCGGAAGGCATGAGCCTGCGCGATGCGCGCAGCGGCAAACCGCTATTCACGATTCCCTCGGTGAAGGCGGACGAAAGCGGCGGCGACAAGGGCGAAGGCCCGGGTCGCGGCGTTGCTTTCAACATCGACCCGCGTTTTCCAGGCGCTGAAACCTGGGCCGCGGGTGCCGGCATGAGCGGAATGTATGACGTGCACGGCAAGAAATTCGTGGAGGGACGGCCTGCCGGTCTATCCACCAACTTTGCCATCTGGTGGGACGGCGATCTGCTTCGCGAACTGCTCGACCAGAACGTGATCAGCAAGTGGAACTGGCAGACGCAATCCCTCGACGCGTTGCTCGTCGCACATCAATGCACATCCAACAACGGCACGAAGGCGACGCCTTCGCTCTCGGCGGACATCTGGGGCGACTGGCGCGAAGAAGTGATCTGGCGTACGCGCGACAACCGCGAGTTGCGCATCTACACCTCGACCATTCCGACGCCCCATCGCATGGTCACGCTGATGCAGGACCCGCAGTACCGGCTGGCGATCGCGTGGCAGAACGTTGCCTACAACCAGCCACCGCACCCCAGCTTCTACCTGGATGAAGCGGCGCCGTTACCGAAGAAGCCGGCGATCCGCTTTACGCGCGACTAGAGTTTCGGGCAGACCGAATCTTTGGGCGCACCGCGATCCGCCGTCACGGCGCGGCCTTGGGTCGAGAGCATCTTGCGCAACGGCAGCGCCTTGTTGGCGCGCAGTGCCGACACCACGTCGCGCGCATTGGCTTCGGCGCCCGTGAGGTTGGTGTGCACCGTGTCGTCGATGAACTGCGCCGTGACCGCGTCCGGACCTTCGCGTTGAAAACGATCCGCGATGATGCGCGTGAGATCGCCGAATGCGGCTTTCTCCGCCGTCGCGGTCTGCCAGGTCCACAACCGGTAGGTCTGCGTGTCGCAGGGAATGCGCCCGTCTTTCCAGCTGTTGGTCTTGGTGAGCGTCAGCAGGATCGGCGTCGCACCCTTCGCGCGAGTGTCGGCGATCATTTTGCGCAGGTACCAGCCAAACGAGTACACGGTCTCGTGTTTGCCCGTGATGACGTTGTCGATCTCTTCGCCGATGCCTGGAATCGAGCCGCGCGCGCGCAAGGGTTTCGTCGAGCCGGGCGGCTCCTGGTTCACCGCGCCGGAATCGTTATGTCCAAACTGGATGATCACGAAATCGCCGGCATGCACCTCGGTGAGCATCCGGTCCCAGTGACCCTCGGTGATGAAGGTGCGGCTGCTGCGCCCGCCCCGCGCTACGTCGACCACGCGGAGCTTCGTCTCATCGAACAGCGGCTGCAGGACCGCACCCCAGCCCTGCTGGTTCTTGGGATTGGGTTTGTATTCAGAGGCCGTCGAATCGCCGGCCACGAACAACTGCGGAACCGCGCCCGCGGCAGCCGCGCCACCGGCGAGCAGGAGGCCGACAAACAGCGCCAGGGGGCGCAGGACGCGAAAAATGGGGTGGACGATGGGACTCGAACCCACGACAGCCGAGATCACAACCCGGGGCTCTACCAGCTGAGCTACGCCCACCATTGAAACAAACTCTCTAAAAACCTTCAGTTGGCGCGCCCGGCAGGAGTCGAACCTGCGACCACCGGCTTAGAAGGCCGGTGCTCTATCCAACTGAGCTACGGGCGCACAGCTGGAACGGAAGACTACCCTACACAACCCCTGTCGCTCATCGGTTGGTCGGGGCAGCAGGATTCGAACCTGCGACCCTCTGCTCCCAAAGCAGATGCGCTACCAGACTGCGCCATGCCCCGAGCCGATGTTTGATACCCCCGCCAGGGACATCACCCCGGCATACGGGGGCGCGAATGATACGGAGCGTGCCGCAACCGGTCAATTTGCAGGGCTGTCTTTGCGTCTTATTTACGCGAGTCAAGTTTCCTTGACACTTGGCAATGCCGCCGTCAGAGTAAAGCATCCTTTACAGCAGGAGTTCGTATGGAACCCAGAGCTATGCCGAAACTCGCGATCCGTGCGGTCCTTTACAGCCAGTTCGCCTATTGGAGTTCGCTCGCCTGCGCGGCCTTGAGCGTGATTTACATTCCGCCGGGAAGCGTCCGGACCTTTGTGATCCTGATCCCCGTTCTGACCGCCATTCTGTGCGCATCGGTCGCAAGCTGGATCTACGCGGCCTGCGATGAATACGTTCGCACCAGGCTCCTTCGATCCGTCACGATCACGGCACTCGTCATTGCACTGGGCTCACTCGGATACTTCTGCCTGGAGCTTCTCGGCTTTCCACGTCAGAGCATGATCTGGGTCAGCATTCTGGGATGGAGCGCGTTCAACCTGCAGTTGCTTTTCGTGATTCTCAGCGCTTCGCGCGCCGGGCCCGAACCGGTCAGCTTCCGCGCCGCCAATTCGTGATTCCGCCCGGTTTGTCTTCGAGGATCACACCCCCCGCCGCCAGCTGATCGCGAATACGGTCGGACTCGGAGAAATCTTTCGCCTTGCGGGCGGCAATTCGCGCCGCCACCAACGCGTCGATTTCCGTATCGCTCAATCCGGGAAGCCTTGGTGTTCCGCCCTCGTCGGTGCCCGTCACAGTCGCCGCGCTGCGCAGAAACTTGCCGGGATCCTCGCCGAGAAATCCGAGCACCCCGCCAAGCGCGCGCAACTCTGATGCCAGCTGTTTGGCCTTGGCGCTTTCTCCCTTCGCCGTGCGTTCAGTATTGAGATCCCGTGCCAGCCCCTGGAGCACGGCGATCGCTTCGGGCGTATTCAGGTCATCGTCCATGGCCTCGACGAATGCGGCGGTTGCGGAGGTCGAGGTGTGCAGCTCGCCGCCGTACACCGGCATGTCGCGCAGCGCGAGATACATGCGCGTGAGTCCCGCTTCGGACTGATCGAGCTGCGCCGGCGAATAATTCATCGGCCCCCGGTACTGGCTCGACAGCAGGAAGAAACGCAGCACCTCGGGGTGCTTGATCTTCGCCATCACTTCGCGCGCGGTGAAGAAATTTCCGAGCGACTTCGACATCTTTTCGTTGTCGATGCTGAGGAAGCCGTTGTGCATCCAGATCTCGGCGAAGCGCGCGTGCGTGGCGCCGCAGGTCTGCGCAATCTCGTTCTCGTGATGCGGGAACTTGAGGTCGAGCCCGCCACCGTGAATGTCGAAGTGCTCGCCCAGCTCTTTCGTCGCCATGGCCGAGCACTCGATGTGCCAGCCGGGCCGGCCATCACCCCACGGTGACGGCCACGCCGGTTCGCCGGGCTTCGCGGATTTCCACAACACGAAATCGAGCGGGTCGCGCTTGGCGGTATCCACTTCCACGCGCGAACCGGCGCGCAGGTCTTCGAGCTTCTTGCCTGACAACTTTCCGTACGTCGCGAACTTGTGCACGGCGTACATGACATCGCCGTCGCTGGCGACGTACGCATAGCCATTGGCGATGAGCTGGCCGATCATCGTCAGCATCTCGCCGATGTATTCGGAAGCCCTGGGCTCCTTCTCCGGCCGCAGGCAGCCCAACCTGTCGAGATCCTCGTGCATCGCATCGGCGAATTTCTTCGCATGCGCGCGCCAGTCGACGCCCGCCTCCTTCGCGCGGTTGATGATCTTGTCGTCGACGTCGGTGATGTTGCGCACGTAGGTCACGCGCAATCCGCGATGCCGCAGGTATCGGCTGACCATGTCGAACACCACCAGCATGCGGGCGTTGCCCACGTGGAAGTAGTCGTAGACCGTGATGCCGCAGCTGTACATGCGCACGTGGCCAGGCTCGACGGGCTCGAGTTCCTGTTTCTCGCCCGTCAGGGAATTGTGTATTCGAATCATGCGTATCGGTTGAGGCGGTCGTGAATGGCGGAGTCGGGCATCGCCAGCAACAGCGGCGCGAGTTCGGGACCTTCAGGCGTGCCCGTGAGTGCGAGGCGCAGCGGTTTCCACAGCGCCTGGCCCTTGGCGCCCGTGGCCGCTTTCACGGCGCTGACGATGGCGTCGAGTTTGCCGCCCGCGGCCGCGGCATCGGCGGCCGCGCGGAAAAACGGGGCGCCCGCCTCGCGCACGCGCGCCAGCGAAGCTTCGTCGAGCGCCGGCGCCGCGCCGAATACCACGTCACGCCAGCGCGCAACGTCCGACGGTAGCAGCACGTTGGGACGGATGGCGGCGATGAATGCGCGGCGGCGTGCGTCATCGATGTCGCTCGGCGTCTCGGCCGCGAGCCAGCGCTCACTCTCCTCGAGCGGCATGTGGTGCGCAACTTCGCGCTGCCAGACATTGAGCTGCGATTCCTCGAAGCGTGCCGGCGCGCGCCCGAGGTGCTTGACGGTGAATGCGCGCGCCATCGCCTCGAGCGCGACCACGCCGTTCTCGCCGCTCGAATGCCCGAGCCGGAACAGGTGATTCGCCAGGGCCACGGGTAGATAGCCGCGCTCGCGGAAATCGCGCACGCTGGTGGCGCCATGGCGTTTCGACAACGGCGAGCCGTCCGCCCCGACCAGCAGCGACAGGTGCCCATAGGTGGGCGTGCGCAAGCGCAACGCCTCGAGCACCAGCAGCTGGCGCGGCGTGTTGGTCAGGTGGTCTTCACCCCGCAGCACGTGCGTGATGCCCATCTCCGCGTCGTCGATGGCATTGCTGAAGAAGAACGCGGCGCTGCCATCGGCGCGCCGCAGGATGAAATCGCCGATGTCATCGGTGGCGAAGCTCTGCGCCCCGTGCACCATGTCGTTGAACTCCACGCGCCGGCCCGTGGGCACGCGGAAACGCGTGGTGGGCGAGATGCCCTGGGCGCTCTTGCGCACACGCGCCTCGGAGGAGAGTTCGCGGCAGGTGCCGGCATAGCGTGGCGGGCGGCCGGCCGCGAGCTGCGCCTTGCGCGAGAGGTCGAGTTCCAGCGGCGTGCAATAGCAGGGATACGTGAGCCCGCTCGCGTCGAGCGTGGCGGAGTGGCGTGCGTAGATCTGGCCACGCCGCGACTGCCGGTATTCCTCGCCGTCCCGGGCCAGGCCTGGACCCGCATCCCACGAAAGGCCCATCCACTGGAGGTCTTCCATGAGCGCGGTGGTGTAGGACTCCTTGCTGCGTTCGGTGTCCGTGTCCTCGATGCGCAGAACGAAGCGCCCGCCGTGATGGCGAGCGAACAGCCAGCTGAACAACGCCGTACGCGCATTGCCGAGATGGAGCTCGCCCGTGGGGCTGGGCGCGAAGCGTGTAGTGATGGGTCCCTGTGACACCGGGGGATTTTACGGGAAAGCAACGGCGCCCCGCAGCTTCGGTAGAATCGCCACCCATGAAAAAGTCATTTCTGCTGTCCACTCTCATAGGTCTGCTCCTGTCGTTCCAGTCCCAGGCTGCGAGCGTGGAGCGCGTGCGCGTGACCACCAACTTCGGCGCGTTCGTCGTCGAAATGCAGCGGGACCGGGCGCCGCTGACCGTGGAGAACTTCCTGTTCTATGTGAAGTCCGGCTATTACACCAACACGCTGTTCCATCGCACCATCTCGAACTTCGTGATCCAGGGCGGCGGCGTTGGCCTCGACTACAAGGCCAAAGCCACGCAAAAGCCGATCGCCAACGAAGCCGGCAATGGCCTCAAGAACCTTCGTGGCACCGTCGGCCTTGCGCGCGCCAGCGGTCCCCACTCGGGTGATTGCCAGTTCTATGTGAACGTGGCCGACAACGCCGATCTCGATCCCCTGCCCACGCGCTGGGGTTATGCGGTGTTCGGGAAAGTCATCGAGGGCATGGAAGTGGTCGACCGCATCAGTGTGTCACCCACCGGCTCGATGGGACCGTTCAAGCAGGATGCGCCGCTGCAGGCCGTGGTCATCCAGAAGGTCGATCTCATCACCGAGCAGACCACGGTGACACCGGCGCCCACGCCAGCGCCGGCCGCGGCGCCACCCGCCCCCGCGGAAAGCGCCAATCCGCCCGGAGCAGCCACCCAGGAAGCCGCGCCCGCCGGTGCCGAGCCGCCGTCGCAGGCCGTCCCACCGCCGAAGTGAGCGTCGCGGCGCACAGCCTTTTCGCCTCCGACCTGCATCTCGACAGCGAGGCCCCCTGGGCCATCGATGCATTCATCACATTTCTCGACGGGCCCGCGCGTTCCGCCGAAGCGCTCTACCTGCTGGGCGACCTGTTCGAGGTCTGGGTGGGTGACGATGATGACAACGCCGACAATGCCCGGGCCTGCGCCGGCCTCGCCCGCCTGACGGGGAGCGGCGTGGCGGTGTACGCGCTGCATGGCAATCGCGACTTCCTGTTGGGCGAAGCGTTCGCCCGGCGCACCGGCGTCAAACTACTGCCCGACCCGGTGTTGCTCGACCTCTATGGCACGCCCACGCTGCTCAGCCACGGCGATGCATTCTGCACCGACGACACGTCCTACCAGGAACTGCGCAGTATCGTGCGCAAGCCCGGCTGGCAGCGGCGCTTTCTGTCGTTACCGCTCCCCGCACGGCGCGATTTGGCGAGCGCCGCGCGCGCCGGAAGCAAGGCGCATACCCAGCGCACCATCCCGACCATCATGGACGTGAATCCCCAAGCCGTGTCGCACGCCATGCGCGCGACCGGCGCGCGCCGCCTGATCCACGGGCACACGCACCGCCCGGCCGTGCATCCGTTCGTGGTCGATGGTGTGAGCGCCGAACGCGTGGTTCTCGCGCCATGGTACGAGGCCGCAAGTTGCGTGGGCGTCAGCGCCGCCGGCATCCGCGAAATCCCCCTTCCCCGCTAAATGGGGACAGGCTCGCGTTCAGCGGCCGTTCCTCGATTCCTAGCAAACGGGGACAGAGTTCGGTGGTGGAGCGTCATCGCGAGACGGACAAGCTCACAGCGCTCAGAGTCGGGCGCGCTCGCTGCGCTCGCGTCCGCTCGCGCGAGGCGGCGCGTCCAGAGCTGTCACCTTTAGTTTTGCGGGCGGACAATCACTACGGTGTTGCAGGGAACCACCAGGAGTACCTGCGCGCTTAGCGCCTCGCGCTCGCCGCCCTCCACTTCGCGCCGGGAGCTTGTCCGTCTTGCGATGACGCGCCAACGTCGTGCCTCGATCCCGCTTGTTAGGAATTCGGAGCTCGGACCCGGAAGGAACCTACTGCACGCGTTCGGTGGGATTGAGATTGTCTCCCAGTCGACGAGGCCTGTCCCCGTTTGCTAGGAATCGAGGAACGGCCGCTGAACGCGAGCCTGTCCCCACTAGGCCCACTAGGCCGGTGGGCCGGAGTGGAAGCGCAGTTCGTGATCGGCGCCGGTGGCGAGCTCGGCTTCGCGCGTGGCGATCACCTCGAGACGGTCGGCGATCTCATCGGCTTCGAACTCGCGGCCGGCGAACTCCAGGTACAGCTCGAAGTGACGCGCCTCCGAACGCTCCAGCTGCTCGTACAGGTCACGCACCTGCTCGGGCAACCGCTTCGCCAGCAGGCGAAAGCGTTCGCACGAACGCGCTTCGATCAACGCGTGGACCACCATGAGATCGAGCTTGCGCTTGGGTTCGTGGTTCCGAACCAGCTTGCGCAGCTCGCTCGCGTAGCGCCCGGGCTTCATGCGCTGGTATGGCACGTCGAGCTTCCTCATGAGCCGCTCGACCTGCTCGAAGTGCTTGAGCTCTTCGCGCGCCAGGCGCGATAGCGCGACGCTCAAGGCACGGTCCTCCGGATAGGCGAATATCAGCGCCATGGCCGTCGACGCAGCCTTCTTCTCGCAGTTGGCGTGATCGACGAGCAGCGTCGGCAGATCCGCGAGCGCGGCGTCGACCCAGGCTCGCGGCGTTGCCGCCTTGAGAATCGACCGGTCCGTGGCGCGATCGAAACGCGCCGCGGCGCGGGCCTCGCGCTTCTCGCTCACGCCTTGTCCGCCGGTACGAGCGTCGTGATGGCCGTCAGCGCCATGAGCGCCGCGTCGATCTGCTTCGCGGCCTCGTCCGCATTCGCGGGACGGTCGGCGGCATCCTTGGCCATGAGCGTGTCGATGAGCGGCTGCACGATGGCGATCCTTTCCGGCAGGCGCGGTATCGGCGCCTTGGCGTGATGTACGAGTATCGCCATGTGGTTGTCGGCGTCGAAGGGCTTCTTGCCGGTCAGCATTTCGTACAGCATGACGCCGAGCGCATACAAATCGCTGCGCGCGTCTATCTCCTTGCCGTGCCCTTGCTCCGGGCTCATGTAGTGCGGGGTGCCGAAGATCAGGCCCTTGTCGGTGACCTCCATCTTGAGCGCCACGTGCTTGGCGAGCCCGAAGTCGATCAGCGCGATGCTGCCGTCGTCGCGCAACATCACGTTGCCGGGCTTCAGATCGCGATGAAAAATGCCGACCTCATGAATGGCCGCCAGCGCGTAAGCGAGATCGCGTGCATACGCCAGCGATTGGCGCGCCGTGACGCCTTCGGACATCCGCTTGCGCAGGTCGCCGCGCGCGAAGTGTTCCATCGCCAGGAACAGGTGATCGTCGGTGACGCCGAGATCGAAGATGCGCACGATGTTGGGATGATGGATCTCGCGCAACATCTCGAATTCCTGCAGGAAGCGCTCCATCGACTGGTCGACGCCGGTTTCCTTGCGGATCGCGGGCGTCACCTTGAGCACCACCACGTCTCCATCGCGTGCGCTCTCGGCCAGGAACAGCTCGGACACCGAACCCTTGGCGATGAGCTCGATGCGACGGTATTCCTTGAGCCGCGCCCCGGAGAAGTCCTGCGACATCTTCGCGCCCGCTGACATGCGCCAGCGACTCTGCGCCTTGGCCTGTTCGTCGGCGGCGCGGCGGATCGCGTCATTGAGCTTGGTGTGCTTGATCTTGGTCTTGCCGATGACTTCGAAAGCGCCGGTCGCGCGTGCTTCCACGGCGTCGGCGGATTCGTCTTCGGCCGACAGGAAAATCACCGGCGCGAATCCTTCGCGGCCATGGAGATCCTTGAGCCAGTCGAGGCCCGACCCGCCTTTCCATTCGTGATCGAGCAGCACGACGCTGTAACCCTGCGCGAGGAATCCCGGCGTCAACGGCCCGCGCACGCGCGGGTTGTAGCTCACCAGCTCGACATCAGGCCACGCGCAGGAAATATGGTGACGCAGCAGCGTGCGGTACCGCGGATCATCGTCAATCAGCATTAAACGCATCGCGCGGATTAGAGCATGCGTGGCAGGGGTTGGCCACGCAGCGAAGTTGCGGAATCTTTGATGCAGATCAGGATATCCCCGACATTCGTGCCCGTGGGTCCCGTGTGCACGAGATCTTCGGCCGCTTCGAGCGCGGTGCCGGAATCGAATTCGCGCCACGCGCGCTCGATGTCGCAACCCGCAAGCGATGCACGCTCGAGAGTCTGCGCATCGACGATGGCACCCGCATCGCTGGTAGGCCCGTCGGTGCCATCGGTTCCCGCGGCCAGCAGCAGCCATGGCTCGCCGGCGCGCAATTGCCGCGCGAACGACAATGCCAGGTGCGTATTGCGTCCGCCGCGGCCGTGTTGCGCCGGCAGCGTCACGGTCGATTCGCCACCCCACACCAGACCGTCGGCGTCGCTGGCCCGCAGTCGCGCGAGGACCTCGCCTGCCACCTGGTCGGCGCCGCCGTCGAAGCGCGGGGAAATCGCGTCGAACACGAGTCCGTGCGAATGTGCGGCCTCACGGACCGCGTGCACCGCGGTTTCGTTGGTGGCGATCACGTGCCTTTCGATGCGATCGGAAATGCCGTCGCGCCCTAACAACCCTGAACCGATGACATCCGTATCGTCGCCGGGCACGTCCGAGATGAAGAGCGCCATTGCGCGACGCTCGTGGAGCAGGCGCGCGATCCCGCCACCCTTGATGCGCGAGAGGCGCGCGCGCTCGCGGTTCAGCCGGGCAATGTCCCAGCCGCCGGCCAGTCCCTGCCTGTTGAGCGCGAGCACGTCATCGGGCGAGACACCATCGCGCAGCGCTTCCACCAGGCTCGAGCTTCCGCCCGAGACCAGGAACAACGGAAAGATGTCTTCGCGCAGGTTGCGTACGCGCTCTTCGAGCTCATTGCCGTGGGCGAAGCTGCGCGGATCGGGCACCGGATGCGCGCTCTCCACCTGCGTGACGCCGGGAGTGTCGTGGAGTACGGGGTCGGAGTGACCGTCCTTGGTGATGATCAGCATTCGCTCGATGGCCGTGCCCAAAACAACCTGCGCGCCGCGCGCCATCGCGCTCGCCGCCTTGCCGATGGCGAATACTTCGATGGGTGCCGGCAGGCTGGCAGTGCCCAGAAAGCGCTCGACGCTGCTGCGCCCGTCGACCGCGCGCAACGCGGCATCGAACAACTCCAGCAGGATGCGACGCGCGTTCATGAAGGTTCGGGCGCGCGCCCGGGCTTTGAGCCCTAGAGCTTGACGACCCGGAGGGCGTTCTTGTCCCCATCGCGCCGCGACGCCTTGGCCAGGTCCGATCGCTCTGACTGCAGGCGCGCCAGGTATTCGGGAGTGACGTCGCCGGTCACGTAGTGGCCCGAGAAACACGACGTGTCGAATTCGCGGATGCTGGAGTGATCGTGCACGCAGGCCTGGATGAGATCCTCCAGGTCCTGGTAGATCAGCCAGTCGGCGCCGATGAGCTGCGCGACTTCCGACTCGGTGCGATTGGCCGCGACAAGCTCGCTCGCGGCCGGCATGTCGATGCCGTACACGTTCGGAAACTTCACCGGCGGCGCGGCCGAGGCGAAATACACTTTCTTCGCGCCGGCTTCGCGCGCGAGATCGATGATCTGCGCGGAGGTGGTTCCACGCACGATGGAGTCGTCGACCAGCAACACGTTCTTGTTGCGGAACTCGAGATCGATGGCGTTCAGCTTGCTGCGCACCGACTTCGAACGCTGCTCCTGGCCCGGCATGATGAACGTGCGGCCCACGTAACGGTTCTTCACGAAGCCTTCGCGATACTTGACGTCGAGACGCTGCGCGACCTGCATGGCGCTGGTGCGGCTGGTATCGGGAATCGGAATGACCACGTCGATGTGGTGCTCCGCGCGCTCGCGCAGGATCTTCTCCGCGAGCCGCTCGCCCATGCGCATGCGCGCACGGTGCACCGAGATGTTGTCGATGAGCGAGTCGGGGCGCGCGAAGTACACGTATTCGAAGATGCAAGGCGCGTGCTTCGTCGTCGCCGAGCACACCTGCGAATGCAGCCGGCCGTGCGTGTCGATGTACACCACTTCACCCGGCGCGACGTCGCGCACGAGTTTGAAGCCGAGCATGTCGAGCGCCACGCTCTCGGACGCCAGCATCCATTCGGCGCCCTTTGGCGTTTCGCGCTGACCGAGCACCAGCGGACGGATGCCGTTCGGATCGCGGAACGCCAGCAGGCCGTGTCCGATGACCATGGCGACCACCGCGTAGCCACCGCGGCAGCGGCGGTACACCGCGCTCACCGCGGCGAAGATGTCGGCCGGCGTCACGCGCGGCGTGCCCACGCGCTGCAGCTCCGAGGCCAGCACGTTGAGCAGCACTTCGGAGTCGGAACTGGTGTTGAGATGACGGCGGTCTTCGCGTTCGAGCACTTCACCGAGCTCGCGCGCATTCGTCAGGTTGCCGTTGTGCGCAAGGCAGATGCCGTAAGGCGCGTTTACATAGAAAGGTTGGGCTTCGGAGGCGCTGTCGCAACCGGCGGTCGGATAGCGCACGTGCCCCATGCCGATGTTGCCCTTGAGCTCCTGCATGTGGTGCTGCTCGAAGACATCGCGCACCAGGCCGCGACCCTTGCGCGTGAACAGCTCACCGTCCTGCACCGTGGCGATGCCGGCCGCATCCTGCCCGCGATGCTGGAGCACCGTCAGGGCGTCATAGATCCGCTGATTGACTCCGCTAGTCCCGACGATTCCGGCAATGCCACACATTCGCAGGCTTCCTCAAGTGGAAACGGGGGGTTTACTCAGGTCGAGCCGGTCGAGTTTTTCGCCGACGATGCCACGCAGTGCGTCCGCGACTCCAATGGCATAAGGCATCAACCGGGAATTCTTCCAGCGCGGGTCTTCATCCATGCGCAACGCCTGGATGGCGATCGTGAACGCACCGACGATGACGACACCGCGAACGATGCCGAAGACGAACCCCAGGAATTTATCCATGCCGGCGAACATGGAGACGCGAACGTAATGTCCAAGTACCACGCTCACCGCGCTGCCCAACAAGAGCACGCCGACGAAGATGATGATGCGCGCGACCCAGATGCGGTACGGCGACCCCACCAGGACACCGCCCAGCAGGGGCTCGAGCGAAGTCGCGAAACTCCAGGCAAGCACGATGGCTAAAACCCAGGTGATGACGGCGATGGCTTCGCGGAGCAGGCCTCGAACCAGGCCCATGATGGAGGAGATAATCAGTATCGCGAGGATGATGTAGTCGACTGCGATCATTCGGTCCGTCTGGTTCGTTGAATCAGGCCGCGACGCCCGTGTGCGGGCGCGGCATTGTACTCGGGAGCGACACTGGAGGAGTCACGAAATTGGCACTATGGCGCCGGACTGCCCTATGCGCCGCAGTTGCGCAGCCAGGGCCTCGGCCTGTGCCCGATCACGGGTTGGCCCTACGCGAACCCGGTAGAGCTCGCGGCCCCCGCTCTTGATCGGGGCGACAAAAGCGGCGAAACCCTTGGTGGTCATATCGCGGACGAGGCGATCCGCATTCTCGCGACTGCCGAAACTTCCGAGCTGCACCACGAAGCTCCCGGGCGCCACCGGCGTGGCGCGAGCAGGCTGGGCCGCTTCGACGCGAGATGCTGGCGCGGGCGCGGACTGCGGCGACTGCACTGGCTGAGCGGCCTGCGCCACCGGCGGAGTCGCGGCGGCAGATGACGGAGTCGTCCCGGCGGTCGCAGCGATAGCGGGTGAGGTCGCGGCCGGCTCGGCGACGTCTCCTGGCTTTGCGAGCGCCTCACCGCTCGCCGGCGCCGGCTGAGGCAGCGTGACAGCCGGCGCTGCCTGGGAATCCGGCGGCGGTGCGGATGGGTTGGCCGCATTGAGATCGATGGTGTAGCGGCGCATCCCCTCTTCGGCAGCGGTATCCGGCGCGCCTGCGTTGCGCGGGCCTTTCAGTAGTTCGGGAACCAGCAGCACGAACAGCGCAACCAGGATGACGGCGCCGGTCAGTCGTTGTTTGGCTCGCGAGTCCATGGGCGAACTATAGCCCAACGAATTCCGGCCCAAGGAATTCGAGCGCCGGCCCTACCGTGAGGAATGATCCGAAAACGACGATGCGATCGCCGGATCGCGCGGCGTCGCGCGCCACGCGGCAACCGGAGAGCACGTCGGCTGCATGCGCAAGGATGCGGGCATCGGCCGGCAGATGCTGCGCGAGATCGCGCGTCGGGACAGCGCGCGGCCCTTCGAGCGCCACGAGCACCCAGTCGTCGATATCCGCGCTCAACGCCGCCGTGATTCCCTGCAGGTCCTTGTCGCCGAGAATCCCACACACGGCAATCGTGCGAGCGCGCGGCAGCGTATGCAGGTTCGCGGCAAGGCCGAGTGCGGCCGGAACGTTGTGGGCGACATCGAGGATCCATTCGACTTCGCCAGGGACTCGCTGAAACCGTCCCGGAAGACGCACCGCGAGCAGCGCCTGGCTGACACTGGCAAGGGTCAGCTCGATGCCACCCAGAGCCGTCAATGCCGCCAGCGCAGTGGCCGCGTTGGCCACCTGGTGCAGGCCCGCGAGTGCGGGGCGCGGCAGCCCGCGCAACGAAAATGTTCCGTACTCGAAATCCCATGCGGCTTCGCCCGCCCGGGATTCCTCCCGGAAAAAATAGTCGCGACCCGGCGCCACGGCGTGCGCCCCTACCTCCTCGATCGCGGCCCATACGCTGCGCGGCAGATCGGCGCTGCCAAGGACCGCGGGGCGGCCCTGGCGAAAAATGCCGGCTTTCTCGCGGCCGATGGCTTCCAGCGTGTCACCGAGCCAGTCCACGTGGTCGATGCCGATCGAGCAGACCACGGCAACGCGTGCGTCGCTGATGTTGGTGGCGTCGAAACGTCCACCCAGCCCCACCTCGAGCACCGCCACCTCGACATTCGAGTGGCGGAAAACATCCAGCGCCGCGAGCGCGTTGTATTCGAAGAACGTGAGCGTGATATCCGCGCGAGCCGCATCGATGCGCTCGAAGGATTCGATGAGCCGGGCATCGCTGGCCTCGGCGCCGTCAACGCAAATGCGTTCGTTGTAGCGCGCGAGGTGCGGCGAGGTGAAGCGCCCGCAACGCAGCCCCGCGGCACGCAACATCGCGTCGAGACAGGCCACGGTCGAACCCTTGCCATTGGTGCCGCCAACGGTGATCACACGGTAAGCGGGCTCGAGCAGATCGAGGCGCCGCGCCACTTCGCGCACGCGGCTCAGCGTGAGATCGATGGCGTTGGGGTGTGACCGTTGCTGCTGCTCGAGCCACTCGGCGAGCGAGCGCACCTGCGCCCTACTCTGCAGAGATGGCTGCGGGAGCTGCGGAGGCCGCGGGCGCCGCGGCCGGCTGCCGCATGAAGAGGCGCAACAGTGAACCCAGGCGCTCACGCATGTCGCGGCGATCGATGATCAGGTCGAGCGCGCCGTGATCGAGCAGGAATTCGCTGCGCTGAAAGCCTTCCGGCAAGGTTTCGCGCACCGTTTGCTGGATGACACGCGGACCGGCGAAGCCGATGAGCGCGCGCGGCTCGGCCACGTTCAGATCGCCGAGCATCGCGAGGCTCGCGGAAACACCGCCCGTGGTCGGATCCGTCAACACGGAAATGAACGGCAGGCGCGCCTGCGCCAGCCGCGCCAGTGATGCACTGGTCTTGGCCATCTGCAACAGCGAGAACAACGCTTCCTGCATGCGAGCGCCACCGCTCGAGGAGAAACACACCAGCGGCGACTTGGTCTGGATGCAATGGTCCACGGCTCGCTTGAACCGCTCGCCGACTACCGAACCCATGGACCCGCCGAGGAATTTGAATTCGAACGCGCAGGCGACGATCTTGAGTCCTTCGAGCGCACCGGCGATGACAACCATCGCGTCGCGCTCTCCCGTGGCCTTCTGTGCGGCCGCGAGGCGATCTCGGTAACGCTTGCTGTCGCGGAACTTGAGCGGATCCTCGGGCGAGACTTCGGCGCCAATCTCCATCTGCTCGCCTTCGTCGAGAAAACGGGCCAGCCGTTCGCGGCTGCCGATGCGCATGTGGTGGCTGCATTTCGGGCAGACATTGAGATTGCGCTCGAGCTCGGCGCGGTACAGCACCGCGTCGCAGGCCGAACACTTGATCCACAGCCCCTCGGGCACGACCGAACGCGTACGGCGCTCGGTCTTGATGCGCGAGGGCATGATTTTCTCGAACCAAGACATGTCGGTGGGCGACCCCTATTCGAAAGTGCGGCCGATGATAGCGGATTGGGCCGGCAAGCCGAACTCGGCCGGATACCGCACAGCGGCGAGATACAGGCCATCGGGCGGCGCCGTGGCCGCATTGGTCTTGCGATCGAGGCTCGCGAGTACCGTCGCCACGCGTTCCGGCGGCGATTCTCCATGCCCTACCGACAACAGCAGGCCGGCGACGTTGCGCACCATGTGATGCAGGAAAGCATTCGCCGTGATGGCGAGCGTGACCCACTCGGCGCTGCGCACCACCTCCAGGTGTTCCACCCGCCGCATCGGCGACTTGGACTGGCATTCCACCGCACGGAACGCGCTGAAGTCGTGTTCACCCACCAGCACGCGTGCCGCCGCGTGCATGCGCTCGGCATCGAGCGGGCGCCGTTCCCAGGTCGCCCTGCCTGCCGCGAGTGCCGACCGCGAGTCGCGATTCAGGATCAGGTAGCGATAGCTGCGCGCCCGGGCGCTGAATCGCGCGTGGAACTGCTCGGGTACTTCGCGCACCCAGGTGATGCTGACGTCGGGAGGTAGATAGGTGTTGGCGCCGAGCCGCCAGGCGCGTTCGCTGCGCACCGCGGCGCTGTCGAAATGGACCACCTGCGCGGTGGCGTGCACGCCGGCGTCGGTGCGACCGGCGCAGACGCAGTCCACGGGCGCGTCAGCGACGCGCGACAGCGCGCGCTGCACCACGTCCTGGACGGTTTGAAGGCCGGGCTGGAACTGCCAGCCGGAGTACGCACCACCGTCGTACTCGAGGCCGGCTGCGAATCGAGGCATTTAGCCGGGCAGCGACTCTAACAAGCGCTGCGCTTCCGTCTTCTGCGAAGCGGAGCCTTCGGCCAGCACTTCGTTGAGGATGTTGCGTGCGCCATCCGGGTCGCCCATGTCGACGTAGGCACGAGCCAGGTCGAGCTTGGTGCCGACTTCCGAGAGCGTCACCGGTTCGAGATCGGGGACCGCGAGTTCTTCGGTGGCGCTGCCGGGCATGTCGTAACCATTGCCGATGTCGAGATCGACCTTGCCGCGGCCGCCGATCGGCTGCTGCTGCGTGGGTTCGATCGGGAAATCGAGGTTTTCGCGATCGATGGCCGCCAGGCGCGAGGTCGAGGAAATATCGAAGCCGGCTTCCGGCATTTCGAACTTCGCCAGCGAAGCCGTGCTGCCCGGGTCGATTGCGCGGCCCTTGGTCAGGTCGACATCGCCGCCCAGCTCACGCTCGGTGAGGAACCAGGTGCCGCTGGCGCCGTGTTCGGTGAGCTGCGAATCGTCACCGCTGGTCATGCCATGGCGCGCGGCCGCGGCCGCCAGCAGGCGCTGTGAATTTTCATCGAGGCCCGCGACCATGGTCGGGGCGTCGGCACCGGGTCCGCGCGGCACACCACCCACGGGCTTCATGCCGATCTGTGAATCCGTCTGCTCCAGCGAACCCAGCTCGAGGCCCAGGTCGTCGAGCGCGAGCTCGGCGGTCTGATCCGAGCTCAGCTTGCGGCGCATGGCGCCTTCCACTTTCTCGCGAATCGTCGGCTCATCGAGCGGACGCAACGCGGGTTGCTCCACGGTCGGCGCTTCCGAGCCGGCCTGGGTCATCTTGACCGTCATCTCGCGCGTCGTCTGACCGCTCGCGGGGTTGTTCGGCAGGGCCAGGCCTTCGCCCGTGGCATCCGGATCACGCAGCGCGTTGCCGAGGTCCAGATCGACGGCGTCGGGATTGCCGCCACCGGTCACGTCCATGCGCGCGCTGACATCGAAAGGATCGAAATCGACGCGGCCCGAACCGCCGGCATCGAGATTGAGGTCGACGCCCACCGAGCTGCCCGCGCCGCCGTCGGAGAACATCGAGTCTTCGGGGGCAATCTGCTTGCCCATGATGACGATCTTTTCCCACTCGCCCATGGCGGATTCAGCGCGGGTGTCCGAGAGCTCGCGAGCCGTGGAAAGGAACTGCTCCTTGTTGCCCCAGACGAAGAACACTTCGAGGAGCTTGAGCTTGAGGTCGCGACGATCCGGCTCGCGCTGGATCGCGATGCGCACGAGATCGGCAGCCTGGTCGTACAGACCATAGGCCATGTGGAAATCGGCTTCGGCCAGCGGATCGCCCTGGTCGAGATTGACCGCGGTCTCGCTGCTGATGGTTTCGTCCGTACGAACCGTCGGCGCGAGCGGGATGTCCTGCGTTTCCTGCAGCGCCCGATGCGTGCCTGACTCTTCCACGAGGATGTCGTCGGGAATCGAGCCCATGTTCGGCGCGCGCATGCGGCCGGTGTCGGAAAGCGAATCCATCGGCTGGGCGAGGCGATCTTCGCCGTGCTCGGCAAGGCGGCCCAGGCTGTCGTCGAACTCGGCGGTCTTACGCTTGCCGCGCGACTTGGCGAACATCAGGCCGATGATGACTAGCACACCGGCGGCGAGTACCCACCAGTAGCCAAGCAGCGTATCGACCAGCGACGGACCTTCAGGTTCGTCTGCCGCCACGGGCGTCGTCTCCGGGCGATCAGGCGCAGCGGCAGGTGTCTCGGCCGGCGTCTGCACGGGCTCCGCGGCGCTCGGTTCCGGCGCGGCCGCTTCCGGCGCAGGAGTGACGGCTTCGGGCTGCGGCAACGGCTGTTCTGCAGGCGTCTGGACGGGTGCGGGCTGCGCAGCCACGGGCTGCTGCTGCGACGCCGCCAGCTTGGCTTGCAGATCGGCAAGTTCGGTATTGCGCAGCTCGAGCAGGCGCTTGGATTCGGTGAGCTGACCTTCGAGCTCGCGCACGCGGCCATTGAGGGCATCGACTTCGGCGGCGTTGCCGGAGGAAGCTCCGGGGCTCGTGGCCGAATCGCTCGGCGGCACGAGGCGCAGGCGACCGGCACCCGGTTCGCTGCCCGAAGCGGCCCAGCCACCCGCGAGGCGGCGCACTTCGCCGCTGGCTTCGGCGGGCGAAACGGCGGCGATTTCTTCGCCGCTCGGAATACGCAGCACGGAACCCGCGCGCAGGCGATTCATGTCGCCTTCGAACGCGCCCGAGTTGCCGCGGTAGATAGAGACCATGAGCTGGGAGGTCTGTGCGCCGGTCGTCGACGAGAGACGACGGGCGATCGCCGACAGGCTGTCGCCACGCTGTACTTCGTAACTATTGCCGCCACCCGCGGAAATGGGAGCAGCGCTCTGCGGCTCGGGCTGCGCGGGCCGGGAAATCTGGCCCGAAGCGTCGGCGCCGCCGACTGAAGGCATGGACGGCTGCGGCTGCGCCGCGGCGACAGTGCTGTTAGGCGCGAACACCGGCGGATCGAGCAGCACGGTGTACTCGCGCACCAAGCGCCCGCGGGCCCACGAGGCCTCGATGAGCAGTGTGAGGAACGGTTCGGTAACGGTTTCGGTGGACCTGATGCGCAGCACCTGTCCGCCACTCGCCGAGCGATCGCGCGTGACAGAGATGGTGGACATGAACTGCGGCCAGTCGAGGCCATAACGTTCGAACGTCTCTTTCGAAGCGAGCTTCGCTTCGAGCGACGCGAGATCTTCGGGCGTCGCGTTGACGAGCTCGATCTCCGCGTCGAGCGGCGCGTTGAGGGGCGAGTTCAGATGAACGTCGCCAAGACCCAGTGCATGGGAAATTCCGGGCAACAGCAAAAGCGCCAGCAAAACCCGGGCGAGACCCATCCGCTTCATTCGCGTCTCCACTACCACCGTCGACGATCCAATATCTAAGTAATTTCTTTAT
>Ga0193753_10001395_pt1 | contig 20604 bp, 9 predicted proteins | sample H1c2metaG_FD_144925 | JGI IMG/M metagenome (GOLD analysis project Ga0193753, IMG submission 144925) | Soil microbial communities from a riparian zone of the East river system, Colorado, United States - H1c2 | ecosystem: Environmental > Terrestrial > Soil > Riparian zone | place: USA: East River...
CATGGCAATCCCATTTTATAAATGCCAGCCCCGGATTTTTTATAAAAAGACTATCCACAATAGTATAAACAAAATGCTGCACCTGCGGGTTGCTTAAATCAAGTACCAGTTGATTGCGAAAATATATCTCGGGTCTTTCGGGTTGTTTTATAACCCAGTCGGGATGCTTTTCATACAATTCACTTTTGGGGTTCACCATTTCCGGTTCAATCCATATACCAAATTTGATATTTTCTTTTTGTGCTGCTGCAACCAGGTAACCAAGCCCGTGCGGCAATTTTTTTGCATTCTCCTGCCAGTCGCCCAGGCCTGCCTGGTCACCATTCCTTGGATATTTATTTCCAAACCAGCCATCATCCAGTAAAAACATATCTACGCCCAGTTTTGCAGCGCCTTTAAAGAGTGATGTAATTTTATTTTCATCAAAATCAAAATAAGTAGCCTCCCAGTTATTTAATAATGTAAGCCTTTCGCCCATACCATCTAATACCCGGTATTTGCGTGCCCAATCGTGCAGGTTACGGCTGGCTTCTCCTTTACCGTGACTGGAAAATGTATATACCAGTGAAGGTGTTTTAAATACTTTACCTGGTTGCAGCGTATAAGCAGCAGCAAATGGGTTGATGCCGGCAATGAATCGCAGGTTGTGATAAGAATCTATTTCAAACTCCAGCTTAAAATTGCCACTCCATGCCAATTGTCCAAGCATAACATTGCCTTCTGTTTCAGAAGCCGGTTTTCCAAAACTTATAATGAAATTGGGGCTTTGTACCAGCATGGCGCGTGTACCCAATTTTGAATCAATGCTACGCATGCCCTGCTCAAGCCGGGTTTCAGCAGGTTGCATTTCCCTGGCGTATTGCCCCTGGAACGTAGTGAGGTAAAAATCTTTACTGGCAAAATAAAGATTTGCTGACGCGAATTTTTGTAATACCACCGCATTTTTTTCGCTGTGTGTTATTTCGGCCCATTGCTCTGTAACATTTTCATTCTTCCATACCTTATAGAACAGGGTTACTTTAAAAGGATACACGCTATCCTGCAGCAGGATACTGGTAAGGGTTGTATTTGCGTCAATGTTTTTTATATCATGGCTTATATATTTCAAATCCAGCGAAGCGTTTCCATCTGCATGCGTAACCTGCATGGCTGGTTCAGTAAGACTATAGGTGCCTGCAGTGCTATAGGCATTGTTATAAATTCCGGCCTCATTACCATCCTTTAAATCATACTGTGCAGCCACCGTATTGTACTCTTTTTTATCTGCCAGCACGCCGCCACTGTACACCATTCTCAACCGGTTGTCTTTATCTGTTTGCAGCAGGATAGCACTGTTCTTTGACTCAACAGGGATAGCTGTCTGCTGGCAGATGGCTGCATTATAATTTATTGCCAGTATAATAAGTAAAGCAGTACCGTTTTTCGTTTGCAATAACATATCGTTTTATTAATAAATACTAAAAAAATAAATACTAAATTCTACTGTTCGGGCACTACATTCCGCAAGCGCTGTACTATTTTATTTGCGGCCGGTGAGCCACCGACCGCGAAGACCCGCCGTGGCCGGTGGCTCACCGGCCACTCTTATTGTCCCGTCTGAATACTGAGTACTAAAAATCTGCATACTATTATTTCAGATCCAGCTGGATAACAGTATCTGTATCATCCATCTTTACCAAATCTAAAAATATAAATACCCCATCTGCCTGCTGTTTAAACTTAATTTTTTCTTTGCCGGGAAAGACAGACACCGCGCTGATTTTTTCTTTGGCCAGCGGAATAAAAACAGATGTTCCCTCAGGCTTGTTTATGATGTGTGCGTAATAAATTTTATTCTTACCGGTAACAACACCCCATTTTTGCGGGGCAACAAGATTACCCCTTGTACCGTAAATGGTTTCCCCGTATTGCTGTAGCCATTTACCGGCTGCCTGCAGGGTGTCCGTAAATTCAGGTTGTATCTTACCGTTAGGCATGGGTCCTACATTGAGCAATAAATTGGCATTGCGGCCCGCTGCATTTATTAAATAGTGAATGACTTTTTTGGCTGATTTGTAATTGGTATCTGTAATATTAAACCCCCATGATCCATTCATGGTTTCACAGGTTTCCAGTGGCAGTTTGCGCGATGCTTCCTGGAAACTCAGGCCGGATTTATTTTCACCCGGCAAATCCCGTTCAAACATCTGGAAATCTTCTCCTGCCAATGGTGTAAGATGATGGTTATTGCCAATCATGCACTGGGGCTGCAGTTTATGTATCAATCCATATATTTCATCATAATGCCAGTTAATCCTGGATGAACGATCTGCCGCTCCTTCGGGCGCTGTTTGGTCCCAATGACCATCAAACCAGATGCCCCCTATTTCGCCATAATTGGTTAACAATTCAGTTAACTGGTTTTTCATAAACTGCAGGTAACTGGCATAATCGCCTTTACCTGTTCTTCCTGATTTTTGCCCGGTACGGCCGGTCTCATGCGGGTAATCCTCACGGCGCCAGTCGAGCAATGAATAATATAAATATAGTTTTATGCCCTGCTTATGACATTCATCCGCCATCATTTTTACAATGTCTTTTTTATACGGCGTATTCATAATATTAAAATCGCTGTATTGGGTGTTCCACATACTAAACCCATCGTGGTGGCGTGTGATCAAAGTGATGTATTTCATGCCGGCATTTTTTGCCATGCTTACCCATTGCTCTGCATTGAACGCAATGGGATTAAAAAAATCCATAAGACGGGTATAGTTCTTTACTGTTATGCCGCGTTCATTCATCACCCACTCTCCCGAACCCGGTATGCTGAACGGACCCCAATGTATAAAAAGCCCAAAACGCGCATCATTAAACCATTCGCGGGCTTTGATATTTTCAGGAGCAGGAGTATATTCCTGTGCAATGATGCTAAGCGATAGAAACAAACAGGAAAGGGCAACAGTCAATTGCTTCATAATTTTTTGGGTGTAATAGTGATGGATAATTTTTGAGGCTTAAAACTAAGTAAAACAAATATAGTATTATCATATTTGATAAACCTGCCTGCAGCAAATACCTTATTTTTATTCCAATCATATATTATCTGTCATGAAACCAACCACCTGTCTCCTTTTTATCATTTTGCGTGTTGCATCTTATGCACAACAGACGTCACATATTTCTATCTATAATAAAACATTCACTACTTATCCTTTCAGTGATCCTGACCCTGTGCCTGATCCTGCAGCACCTATATATCCGTATGATCATTTTGACGGGTATACCAACAGGCCGGTTCAGAAAGAATGGAAAGTAGTGGAACTGGAAAACGATTTTATAAAGGTAATGGTGATGCCCGGAATTGGTGGTAAGATTTGGGCGGCTACCGAGAAAAAATCGGGCAAAGATTTTATTTACTATAACCATGTTGTAAAATTCAGGGATGTGGCCATGCGTGGTGCCTGGACAAGCGGCGGCATTGAATCAAATTTTGGCACCATTGGTCATACACCCAATTGTTCTACCCCGGTTGATTATACAACCTTCACTAATGCAGATGGCAGCGTGAGTTGCGTGGTAGGTGCGCTTGATCTGCTGACACGCACGCCCTGGCGGATTGAAATTAATTTACCCGCTGACAAAGCGTATTTTACTACCAGATCATTTTGGTTCAATGCATCGGGTATTGAACAACCTTATTATCACTGGATGAATGCAGGTATAAAAACCGCCGGCAATTTAGAATATGTTTATCCGGGTACAAAATTTATTGGCCATGAAGGTGAAGTGGGCGACTGGCCGGTGAATACAAAAAATGGGAAACTTATTTCATGGTATAACAATAACAATTTTGGTGGCTATAAATCATACCATGTTTTTGGTAAGTACAGCAATTTTTTTGGCGGCTACTGGCATGATGATAATTATGGTGTAGTACGCTATTCTGATCATGATGATAAACCCGGGAAAAAGTTATGGATCTGGGGGCTATCACGCCAGGGCATGATTTGGGAAAACCTGATGACTGACAACGATGGCCAGTATACAGAAATCCAGAGCGGCCGTTTATTTAACCAATCAGCCGAAGGAAGTGCGCTTACACCATTTAAGCACCGCGGGTTTGCCCCGTATGCCAGCGATACCTGGACGGAATACTGGTACCCGGTAATGAATATAAAAGGATATGTATTCGCCAACCAGTATGCTGCACTTAATGTGCAACAAAAAGATGGCTGGTTAAAAGTATATTTATCACCTGTGCAACAGATGCATGAAACACTAACGGTTACACAGAATGGCAAAACAATTTATACCAAAGTTATTTCGCTTTCGCCGTTGACGGTATTTGCAGATTCTGTACATCTTACAGATGCTTCGGAGAAAATACAAGTGCAATTGGGTGCCGGCAAGCTAAGCTGGAAAGCAGCTGATACAACCGATAATATCAGCCGGCCAACTGAGATAGCACAAAGTTTTGATCAGCAATCAATGTATGGGCTTTACCAGCAGGGAAAGAACAGCATTTATTTCAGGCGCTATGCCCTGGCAGAAGAAAGGCTGAGGGCATGTCTTAAAAAAGACAGCGGCTTTGTTCCGGCGCTTACAGATTTGAGCATGCTGCTTTACCGGAAAATGAATTACACTGAAGCGCTCAATTATGCTAAAAAAGCATTGAGCATTAATACATATGATCCTGCTGCCAACTATTATTACGGCCTTATCAATAAAAAGTCAGGCAATAAAACAGATGCCATTGACGGTTTTGATATTGCCACACAATCAGAAGAATACCGTACACCGGCATTTACAGAACTGGCTAAAATATATTTTTCAGCTACTGATACTGCCAATGAAAAGGCAATACACTATGCTGAAAAAGCACTTGTATACAACCAGCAAAACACAGATGCTTTGCAGGTATTGGCAACTGCCTACCGTTTACAAAATAACAGGGCAGCTGCTTTGGCTGTATTACACAAAATTGACCAGTACGATCCGGTTAACAGCTTTGTTAAGTTTGAAACCTGGCTATGGGATAAAACGGATGCAGCCAGAAATTCTTTAACCAGTTCCCTGCAAAATGAAATGCCTGATCAAACATACCTGGAACTGGCCCTCTGGTATTACAGCATAGGCCGCAACACAGAATGCGTTCAGGCATTACAGGTATACCCTGCTTCAGCTGAAATTAATTACTGGCTGGCATATTTAAATAAGAATACGCCTTCTGAAAAAACCTATTATGAAAAGGCAAAAACAGCAAAAAGCCAGACAGCATTTCCATTCAGGCAGGAGTCAGCTATTCCTTTGCAATGGTTTACAAAAAAAACAAAGGAATGGCAACCTGCCTGTACACTGGGATTAATAGAAGGCGCATGTGGCAACCTGCTTACAGCGGCAAAATTGCTAAATAGCTGCGGCCAGCAACCGGATGATGCAAACTTTTATTCAGCCAGGGCAAAATTAAATGCTGCTGATAGTGCAGCTGCAGAAAAAGATATTAAAAAAGCCATTGAGCTGGACCCAAAACAATGGCGCTTTTATAAACAACTCACGGAATTGTACAATAACCAAGGCCGGTACACAGAAGCTTTACCTATAGTGCAAACTTATTACCAAAGAAATCCTGCGCATTATATTATGGGCATGCTGCTGGCAAAAACATTTCTGTTCAATAAAAGTTACAGCAATGCCGCCAAAGTTCTGGATAAAATTGTTGTAATTCCATATGAAGGCGCTACCGATGGCCGTAGTTTATATAAGGAAGCCCACCTGATGCTGGCTGTAGAAGCGATGCAGCATAAAAACTATAAGAAAGCAATTAACGAAATAGCCATTGCCAGGCAATGGCCCGAAAGACTGGGTGTTGGCAAACCATATAGTGAAGATATAGACGAACGCCTTGAAAATTTCCTTTTATATCAATGCTATTCAAAAACCGGAAATAAAATCAAATCAGCAAATGCGATGGAACAAATAAAAAATAATACGGCCAGTGTTTATAAAGCAAATGATATAATAACTGAATGGGCCGGGGGCAATACAAGCGCACTGGAAAAAATATCCTCCGGCAGTACCACCGGCGAGAATAGCCGGGTGTTGGCTGAATGGTTAAAGAACAGGTAATGCCTGTTAACAGTAAAGAATAACCGGTAAGACTATTCTTTCTTTAGTTTTTTCTCTACTACATCAACAGGATATTTCAGAGCCAGTTTCCTGATGTCATAGCTGAACTCAATAAAAGTTTCTTCCCAGAGTTTTGCTTCTTCCGGTGTATAGTTATAAAAGCCCTGCGCGTTTGCAATGCCTTTTCCTCCTTCCCTGACTATTTTATCAATGAGCTCCGGTACTTCCGAGCTGTTGTTTAACGTAGGAAAAAGATCTTTCATTACGGTATGATAGGCGGGCACGCCAGTTAGATCCATCCAGCGGAAAACACCCACCAGCGTCATCCAGTAACCCGTATTGTTCCGGCAAGCCCTGTCTACATCTTCTATAGTTGCATAATTATTCTCTACAAGGTATATCGCCTCTCTGTACATGGCATACATGAGCCGGTTGGCGATAAAACCCCTGATATCTTTCTTTACCAGCGTTGGTTCTTTATTCCAGTGATGTGAGAGTGCATACAAATAATCTGCCTTTACCGGATCACTTAACTCTCCGCATATAATTTCGAGAAACCTGGTGGTATGTGAAGGCTCGGCCCAATGTAACCCAAAAAAGCGGTCGGGGAACAGCGTTAGTTTTTGTAATATGCTGATGGGAATGGCTGATGTATTACTGGCTAAAATAGCATCGCTGCTGATAACCGCTTCAATTTTATCATAGACCGACTTTTTAATATCCATATTCTCAATGGTACATTCAATCACCACGTTACAATCCTTCAGCAGGGAATAATCTTCTGTAATATATAAATGCGCCATGTACTGTCCGGGCGACTGGCTTACCAAACCCTGTTCTTCTGAATGCTTTAGATGTGTACGAATTCTTTTATCCGCGTGCAACAGGTCAATGGAAACGGGTGCAACAGCAATCACTTTATGGCCTGCCATTCTTAAACAGGCGGCAATGCTGCAACCCATTAATCCAAGGCCAACCACCCCAACGGTTGTGGTTGCTGTATCCGGCATTTTATCCATGTCCATGTTTTTATTTGTTGGGTTAAACTGTTAATAGGTAGCACGTCCGCCGCTGAGATCAAAAACAAAGCCGGTAGTAAAACTATTTTGGGGTGATACGATGTATAAAACGATATCAGCAACTTCTTCCAGTGTACCGCAGCGTTTCATAGGAATTTTATCAGTCATGTACATCACCTGCTCTTGCGGCATTGCGTCTACCAGCGCCGTTTTTATAACGGCGGGGGCCAATGCATTTACCGTGATCCCGGTTTCAGCATACTCTTTACCCTGTACTTTGGTCATGCCTATAACTGCGGCTTTGGAGGATGAATACGCAAGCATTCCTGCATTTCCTTCCTTTCCGGCAATAGAAGCAAAATGAAGTATGCGTCCATAATTGTTTTTCAGCATCCATGGCAATGCATATTTTGATGTAAACCAGGATCCCATAAAATTTACTTCAAATACTTTTCGCAGGTTATCCGTATTCGTTTCGTGGCTCCTGATATTGGTTTTACCGGTTATACCCGCGCAATTTACCAGTATATCAATGCTGCCGAAATAATTTCCTGCCTGTTCTACCATTTGTTTTACTTCTTCTTCAACGGTAATATCTATCGTGAACAATTTATGATCACCTGTTATCTGCCGGCTTAGTTTTTCCAGGCCCTCCCGGTCATGGTCTGCTAAAGCAAGCCGTGTGCCCTGTTCTGATAATTTTTGTGCAACCGCCCAACCCAGGCCTGAAGCAGCTCCTGTAATTATTGCTGACTGGCCACGTAATGTGTTATTCATATTTATGAGAAATTAAAACTGCATTACCATCGTTGACACCGGCAATTATTCTGGCATGACTACCAGCATGAATAAGTGCTATGCTTCTAACATTGCCTCTTAGAGACAACCCGCTCTTACCCTGAGGCAAATAAGTAAATCCACCTTTTCCATCACCCAGTAAAAGTATACCATGATTAGCGCTGTAACGGCCAAATTTTATGCGTGTCCAGGTATTATTACCCGCCAGCAGCATATCTTTTTTACCATCATTGTTGAGATCTTCAAGCACTATAGCATAAACAGGTGCATATTGCGCCGCCGATGGAAGCGTGTGGGGAACAAAACCACTATTGCCCTGGTTTTCCAGGTATACGGTTTGCATTGTTTCCGCTTTCAACATGCCCGCATCTTTTAATTGCTCTGGTGTAAAAATATCATTAATGGTGGCATTGGCATACTGTTTATATTCAAGGAATTTTTTCTTCAGGCCTGGTAACTGATCAGTCAAATCATCCCTGGAAGCGGCCGGGTAAGAAACACCATCCAAAAAATAACAAAGCACGGGATCAACAGAACCATTGCCATCAAAGTCTTTAAAATACACCTGCATGGGTTCCTTATCATTTACATGAAACTGGGTATTGCTGCCGCAGTTTCCTACCACGAGGTCGACATCCCCATCGCCATCCATGTCTGCCGCGCTGATACGGTTCCACCAGCCTGCACTGGCAAAATGAATATATGCGGAAGAAGCATCGGATAAAACGCCCTTTGTATTGATAAAAACCTTTATGGGCATCCATTCGCCCACCACAATAAGGTCGGGCTGTTTATCATTATTCAAATCTGTCCACAGCGCGTCTGTAACCATACCCGGCTGTATCAATGCAGCACAGGTTTTTTGAGTAGCATCTGTAAAATTGCCTTTGCCATCATTGAGTAAAATATAACTGCGGGGAGCATTGGGGTATTTGCCAGGCACTACCCTGCCTCCCACGAACAGGTCCGGGTCACCATCGCCATCAATATCAGCCGCTTTAACGCAACCCTTGCTGGACAAGAGTGCCGGCAACGCATTTTGTTTTTTTGTAAAATTGCCTTTACTATCGTTCAGGTATAACCGATCCTGGTAAGCGGTATCATTTTCACTGAATTCAAATCCGCCACCGGCAACATACAGATCCATATCTCCATCGTTATCTGCATCAAAAAATATGGCCGCCACATCTTCACCAGGAGCATCTTTTATAAATGCAGGGGTGGGTTTAAGTGAGAAGCCATTGTTTTTGTTTTGCAGGAATAATTGCGCCGGCTGGTCTTTGGCACCGCCCATAAAAAAATCTTCGAGCCCGTCTTTATTTACATCTGCCACTGCGATGCAGGGCCCCTGGCGGCTGAGCCAGCCGGGCAATAATGGTTGCACCGTAAAATCATTGAATGTATTCTCACGGTGACGAACATCCGCTAAAGTAGTTTGGGTGAATAAAGCCTGCCGGCCTGCAATGGTATCATATTTCCATTTGTCCCTGGTATCAGTTATTTTAACAACAAGCAACTGGTTGGCTTTTACGGCTGTTAATTTTTGAAAACTATCATTTGGCCATATAACAATGACTGAGTCTATAACGGAGCTTTTGCCTGTTCCAAAATCCAATACCGGGTCGCAGGATGACTGAAATCCGCGTACGGGGGATTGTTCCTGGTAAAATTGCTGTCCTTTACAGAACAGCTTAACCTTTGCGCCAATGCCCCATGGATTGGCCTTGCCGCCATCTAACTGCACACGCAGGTAATTATTTTTTACAAGTGTTTCGGCATTGTTCCTGTACATACCTGCCAGGTCATTTGTGTTGTTTATCACCAGGTCCAGGTCGCCATCGTTATCAAGATCAACATAAGCTGCACCGGCAGAAACCCCTTTCTTATCAAACCCCCATTCAGTAGTTTTTTTCAAAAAAGTGCCATTCCCCTGGTTTTTAAAAATATACTTCGGAATTTCAATGGAAGGCATTTTCCGGATGTATTCAGAAACCGGGTCAATAGAATCATGCTGCCTGTATTTTATGTTCCGGTCTACAGAATATTTTACAAAATCCATTTCCGTATAGTCCTTCACATATCCATTGGTTACAAAAAGATCTTTATACCCATCATTGTCATAATCACCAAAAAGGGCTGCCCAGCTCCAGTCTGTATTGGAAACGCCAGCCAGTTGCCCTACTTCACTAAAGGTGCCATCCCCATTGTTTTGCTGCAGCATATTACGGCTGTACTGGTAATAAAAACCATGTGTAAAAAGTGTCTGAAATTTATCAAAATTTTCTGCGCCGCTATGCATCTTTATGGTGGCGTTATCTTCCGGCTGCATATCAAGTGTTACAATATCCACATGGCCATCGTTGTTATAATCAGCTGCATCCGAACCCATAGAATACAAAGAAGTTTGATCCATCGCTTTTGAAAGCTGTTCGGTAAAAGTTCCGTTCCCGTTATTGATGAAGAGATAATCGGGTTCATTGAAATCGTTGGAAACATACACATCAGGCCATCCATCATTATTAAAATCTGAAACAGCCAGTCCCAGGCCGAAGGTTAGTACGTTGGAACTAATACCTGCCTGGTCAGAAACATCCGTATATGCCGGGTGCCCCAAAGCTGTATTGTAATCGTTGCGGTAAAGTTTGCATTCGTAAGCAGGTTGTCTTTGTTTGCGCAGGCCCGGATTCTCAGCCGCACCGGTGGTGTACTGCTGCAGTGAATGATTGATAAGGAACATATCCAGGTCACCATCTTTATCATAGTCAAAAAAAGCGGCCTGCGTGGAAAATCCATCATTGTCAAGACCATATTCCCCTGCTTTCTCAGTAAAACTGAGATCGCCATTATTAATGAATAATAAATTCTTTCTTCTGGCCGGGTAACCGTCTGCCGATCGGCAAATATAAATGTCCAGCTTGCCATCGCCATTAATATCTACCATGGTGGCGCCGGTGCACCATCCCTGTTTATCAGCAATGCCGGCTTTTTCGGTAATATTTTCAAATTTAAAATTCCCTTTATTCAGGTATAAACGGTTTTTAACCATATTACCAGTGAAGAGGATATCCGGCAGGCCATCATTATTTATATCACCAATGGCAACGCCTCCTCCATTGTAGAAATAAGAATACTTAAGAATGTTGAAATTATCATCCGGAAACAGGGTATTCTGGAATTCGATGCCTGTTTCTTCGTGATCAAGCTGTGTAAATAAAGTTGTTTTGCCTTCATGTTTGCATCCTGCCCAAATACAGACAGCGGCTAATAATATTGAAAGTTGCTTTACACGATGCACCATAAAAAACAATTTATACTGATTTTATCATTAAATAAAAAAGATTCCATCTCCGTATGGGCAGATGGAATCTTTGCAGTTTTTAAATATTAGTTTTTATCCCACCATAGCGGAGTAGTCACCTTATCAGGGCCACCCAGCAGGGTTATTGCTGCGGTAACGGCTGCAGCATTTGCTTTCTTTTCATCATCGAGGAAAGGAATTCTTCTTATTATCTGTGTGCTGGTATTGGTAATATCAGGATTATCAGAATTCGCTACAGGGTATAATTTTAATTTCCGGCTTCTTCTGAAATCAGCCCATGCTTCCATGCCATCAGGGTAAAGCGACAGCCATTTTTGTGTGGCGATCTGCTCCAACTGGGTAGCAGCATCAATGCCGAATAAAACAGGAATGCTTGCCATTGCTGGTGAATTGAGGTAATCACCCGGTGCAACCGGTGTCTTAACGCTGTTGATATAAGCAGTCTGTACAGCTACATTGGTGACGTTCCACTGGATCAGTGAATTGGTAATCCCCAGGTTATACAAATCTTTTGCAGAACCGCCCATGCTCCAACCCAGTAAAGCACCTTCTGCGCGGTTAAAATAAGATTCCGCAGTCACCATTACATTCTGGCCGGTAGCAATGGAATTAGCTGAACCCAGCACACTGCCGTTTTTATCAACAATCGCAGTAGACGAATAACGCTGGCCTACATGTGAATTATTGGCAGCTACGTTGGGCACTTTACCCAGCTGGTCAACAGTAAGGCCATTGCGCAGCCCGGAATAAACGCCTGTGTTCTTGGCGGGCAAGAAATATTGCGGCAAACGGGGATCCTGGTAGCCATTGAGTACAGAGGCCATAGAGGCGCTCATCCTGAATTCATCCCAGTCCGACATGGATTGAAGCCCGTTTCCATCATTATTTTTTGCGCTTCTCTGTACAAAGGCATCATCTCCGCTTGTCATGGCAGTGGGATCAGCAATTGCAGCACTTGATGTCATAACACCGGCGGCAACAGCAGCTTCGGCCTGTATTTTGGCATTGGCCGGATCCACTTTGGACACCCGAAGAGCGAGGCGGAGACGGAGTGAATTAGCAAATTTATACCACCTGTTTACATCGCCACCATATATAAGATCATAACTACCATAGTGATTTTCACCAGAATGTGCCTTCAAAATAGTAGAAGCGGAAGCCAGCCTCTTAAAGAAGTCGGCATAAATTTTATCCTGCGGATCATACGGAATTGAAGTTCCGCCTTTGCCAGCAGAAAAATAAGGGATAGGCCCCCAGTAATCAGTTACGCGGTGAAACGTATACACCCACCAAACGTTTGCCATGGCGTATTCTGCAGAAGTAGAATCAGCTGCCGCAAAAATAGATTGCAACTGGGGCATTACATCTGTGTACATGGGGTTAAATGCAGCTCTCACCCAATTTTGTACAATGGTCAAACGATCCGAAGCAAAGTAAGTGGCTTCGCATGCAAAATACTGTGTATACTGGTCTGCAAACAGATTCTGTGCCACCTGGTAATTGTAATAGGCGCCCGGCGCCACGTCCAGCGCTTTGGAAAACAAAAAGGGCAATTCAGCAGGCCCGATAACAGCTATACTGTTTTTATCAAGATTGATGCCTTTGAAATCCTTGGTACAGGAGGCGAACAATACTATGCTGCCTGCCAGCGCAGCAAGGAGGCTTTTGTTCGGAAATGTTTTTGATAGTCTCATATAAGTTTACCTTTTAAATGATTAGAAATTCAGGGCCAGGTTAAGTCCGTAACTGCGGGTAGCTGGCAAGGTACCATAAGAGATCCCCTGGAAATTACCGTTACCCAACGTCATATCCGGATCAAAGGTCATAGTGCGCTTGCCTAAACTTGGAATATCAAGTATTGATTTTCCACGATAAATCCAGAACACGTTTCTTGCAATGGCAGAAATGCGGGCGCCTTTGATAAATATTTTGGAATGCAGGGGAATGTCATAGCCTAAGGATAATTCACGCACCCTAAAGTTAGTAGCGCTGTAGGCAAAGAATTCAGCCGTACCATAACGCTGGCCCGAAGCTGCTTTCCAGAATTGCTGGGCAGTGATTGTTTTAGAAATAGAAGTTCCATTTGTATCAACGCCGCCCAGGTTAATTCCGCCGGCACGGTATTTAGCTGTTATCTCCGGAATACCACTAAAAGCAAGGTTCATTTCCGTGCCGTCCACCACTACGCCACCAATACGTCCGTCTACCAGCACCCTTAGAGAAAATGCTTTATAACGGAAGGTATTGGTCATACCCATTGTTTCCCGCGGACTGTTATTACCAATTAATCCCTGCAACTCGCCCGTTACGTTGGTTGTAACAGGGGTGCCATCAGCATTTACCAAGCGCTGTCCTTTAGCGTTTTTCTTCCACTGGTAACCCACCATGTCTCCATAACTGCCACCTTCAGACACCTGTGGAGTAGCAGAACGGCCGTAACCACCGCCTATACTGATGGTCTTGATTTCGTCGCTTAAACGAATTACTTTATTGCGGTTAAATGCGAAATTCACTAACAAATCCCAACCGAAATCCCTGGTTTTAACTGGTGATGCATTCAACACAAGTTCCAAACCGGTGTTCTGTATGTTTCCTGCGTTAAGATAAGACAGCGCATATCCCGTTGCCACCGGCGTTGGAACCTGGATAAGTTGGTTGGTGGAATTACTTTTATAATAAGTAGCTGTTATGCCCAGCCTGTTATCCAAAACACGCGCTTCTATACTGGCTTCTGTGCTTTTTACAATTTCAGGCTTCAAGGTTGGAAAAGGAAGGGTGGTACCACGGCTTAGGAAACCGTTACCGGCACCGGCGCTGTAACTATAGCTGTTGTTCAATAAACCAAACTGGCCGCCGTTTCCTACCTCGGCATAACTAAGGCTGGCCTTTAAAAATGAAATGCTGTTGGGTAGCTTGAACAAGTCTGATAAAATAGCAGAACCGCCAACAGAATAATACTGGAAGGAATATGGCGAAGGAAGATTGGAGTTCCAGTCGTTGCGGAAACTACCGTCTAAATACAAAGCGTCTTTCCATGAAATATTCGCCTGCGCAAACAGGGCTTGCGTCTGTACCTCCGAACCAGTGGAAAATATATTTGGATTGGTAGCGTAGTTCAGGCTGAACTTGTTGGTGACGTTCAATCCATCTGCCGTGTTGTTGGTCTGGTCATACTTCCCATCCTGGTAGATAACGCCGGCATGATAGTTTATTTTCAGATCAGTGGTAATTTTGTTGTTTCCTTCCAGGATGCCATCGAACCATTTTTGAGTGGTAACAATGTTCTGCTGGGCATAGTAACCGCCTGTGTGCGACCACAACACGGTTCCCTGGTAGTAAATCTGCGATAACTTATCAAAGGTTCTGTCCAGGTTGGCCCGCCCGGTAAAACTCAGCCATGGAACTATCTGGTATTTACCAGACAAAAAGCCCATTACCCGATCCCTTGTTTCGTTTAGCGCTGTATTGTAGATCATCCAGTAAGGATCCTGGTAGATACCGGGATTAGTGGAAGGATAAGCTGCATAAGCCGTAGGCACACCTACGTTGTTAATGAACTGGTATTGGGCAGCCTGCGCATTGCTGATGTTACGGGGAATATTGTAGATGTCAATGGTTGGCGCATTTTCCTCACCGGTACGGGGTTTGTTTTTGATATCCTGGCTGATATAGGTAATCTTACCATCAGTAGAAAATTTTTTGCTTATCTGGTTGGTTACCCGAACTGTTATGGTATGACGCAGCAGCCTGTTTTCAGGTACTATACCGGCGATGCTGTTATTGGTATAAGACAGGTAAGTTTGCATCTTTTCTGTTCCGCCAGATACGCCTATTGAATTATTAAAGCTGGAGCCAGTTCTGAAAAAATTTTTGATATTGTCTGGCTGTGGCGAATAGGTGGCCTGTTTTTTAAGGAAATCGGTATAAGTATGACCGTCCAGTTTACTACCCCAGCTTTCCCCATGCAAAGAATCTACATAAACACCTGAAAGACCTTGTCCGTACTCGTTCTGCACTTTTGGCAGCGACCAGGCCTTTTCTATAACAGCACCCGAGTTAAATGTAACAGCGATCTTGTCTTTCGATCCCTTTTTTGTGGTAATAACAATTACACCATTACCTGCCTGGCTACCGTACAGTGCGGCCGCAGAAGCGCCGCGTAAAATGGACATCGACTCAATATCATCCGGATTAATACTGGATGCACCGTCAGAACCCTGCACAGAACCGAAGTCACTGCCTGCCGTACCGTTGGTGGAATTGTTAATGGGCACACCATCTACAACAATAAGCGCATTATTACTCTGTTGAATAGAGCGATTACCGCGCAGTACAACTCTTGCACCACTGCCCGGGCCGCCAGAGCCCTGTGTAATAACGGCATTGGCCACTTTACCAGACAAAGAATTCAGTACGTTGTTAGGATCTCGTACGCCAGTTAACTCTGCCGGTTTTATCGACTGGGTTGCGTAAGTAAGTGTTTTAGACTGGCGCGTTATACCGAGCGCCGTGACAACTACTTCGCCCAGTTGCTTGCTGTCATCAGCAAGATTGATATTTGCAGAAACAGAACCTGCCGGCACAGTAAATTCCTGCGTAGTAAACCCTACAGAGCTGATAATAAGAACTACACTGTTTCCGGAAACCTTGAGTGAAAAACTTCCATTATCGGAAGTAACGGTGGCTTTTTTGGTGCCTTTTTGCGAAACAGTAGCGCTGACAACAGGCGCATTGTTTGCCCCCATCACTGTCCCGGTGATGGTTCTTTCCTGTGCCATTGCGCAAGTGCCGCATAGCACAAAAAATACAGACAACATTTGTTTGAGTTTTGACATAAGCAGTTTTTGGTTAAAAATTAAAACAGATGGTTGACGATGACAGAGTTATAATAAAATTAGTTTTGTGGTTTCAAATGCTGTAGTCCTGATAATTCCTAATAATAACCTGCATTCAAAACTGTGCGCTCATTCACACTTATTTTTAGATCAGCAATAGCAGATAAGGTTTATGTATTCCGTCGGGTGATTGCTTTATTCAACACCTTCTATTCAATTCACTTCTTCTTTAATTTTACCTGTTTTAGCGGAAACAGGTTTTGCCATGTTTTCCATTACCAGGGCTGCCGAACCTATCAATTCCGCTTTGCGCCCTATTGTTGAAACTTTTACACCTGTAAATTCAGATAACCTTGGTATACAATATTTATTTAATGCCTGATGAATGGGTGCAAGCAAAATTTTTCCTACTTCAGCCCCTCTTCCACTCAATACAATCAGTTCAGGGTTTACTATATGAATCAATATTGCGATGGCTTTACCGATTTTATATCCCATATCCGTTAACAATTCTATTGAGTACTGATCTCCCTTATTAGCGGCTACCATAATCGCTTCACTCATTTGCTCCGGCCGTTCATCATATTTCAAACCAGAGATACTGCCTTCTTTAATTTCCTTCATTGCTTTTTCGGTTACTACTCTTAAAGTAGCTTCCGTTTCAAGGCAACCACGTTTTCCACATTCACACAGTGTATCGCTTTCAGAAATAGGGATATGGCTCAACTCGCCGGCATAACCAGTAAAACCACGAAACATCACCCCGTTTACAATCATCCCTAATCCTATACCCCATCCAATATTTATTACCATTACTTCTTCTTTGTCCTTCGCCAGTCCAAATTTTAATTCTGCCAGGGCTACAAGACTTGAATCGTTGTCTATATAAACAGGCAGCTCCAGTTGCCGCTCCAGGTATTTGTAAAGGCTTTCTCCATTGGGAGGCAGCAGGTAAGAATAATTAACACCCAGTTTCGTATTTGTAAAACCCGGCATTCCAATACCAACACCTGCAATGCTGCTACGGTTTACGCCCGAACGTTGAATAACACTATTGATAATCCGGGTCAGTTCTTCGTGTGCCGTATTATTATTTAAGAGCCTGAGTTCAATTGTTTCAAGTGGTAAAACAGGATTGTTAAGCACATCAGTAAGTACAATTTTAGTATACAGCTGATCCATTGCCACAGACAATATATAAATAGCATCCGCTTTTAATGAATAAACCTGCGCCCGCCTGCCGCCACTCGATGGAGCAAGACCGGCTTCAGTAATAAACCCGGCCTCTACCAATTCCATTAAAACCTTGGTGACATGCGGAATGCTTTTACCCAGCAAATTACTGAGCTCAACACTTGACAGCCTTTTTTCAAAATAGAGTGTACTTAGGATTTGTTGTTTTAAATGACTCCCAGTCAGCATATTTATGGTTCATTTTGTTAAAACCTGGCCTCTCATTTATAAAGTTTGACGAACTTAATAAAGTTTAGCAGTAAAATAAAATAAATTTAATAACATCTTAACAATTAAGGGGAGAGATTTTAATTAGTTTGGATATAAAGCATTGATAATAAACCATCAGCTTTGGATAAATAAGTATTACTCCGTAAAAATAATTTTAAAAAATGCCAATAAAGCACTGACAGGCCCTGCGCTTACCTGGAGCACACTCAGTGCCAGCCACCTGGAAAATTTACCGGGTTCAATTTGCACAGCGCTAAAAGGAACATTACTTTCCTTTTACTGTAACCGTAGCCTGTAGCTTCTCGTCTTTTGAATCCGCACCTACCACTATTGTATAATTACCGCTGTATAATTTCCACTGGTGCTTTTGTATATCCCATTTTTGCAATTCCGAAACGGGTATATGGAAATCAACAACAGCAGACCCTGCTTTTGTAACATGTACACGTTTAAATGCCTTCAATTCTTTTATTGGCATACGCTCAGCCGCCGGGTATTTTATATACACCTGCACTACTTCATCTCCTTCATATCTGCCGGTATTATTAATTTTTACAGAAAAGAAAATACTATCCTTAGCAGCTGCAGGCGCCAAAGGCATTTTAGTCCATTCATAATTGAAAGCGGTATAACTTAGTCCGTAACCAAAGGGATATTGTACTTTGCCATCATAATAACGGTAGCCATGTCCTTTTGCTGCATAGTTTTCATAGGGTGGTAAATCCCCCGTTGAATGATAAAAAGTAACAGGCAGGCGGCCTGCAGGAGAGACGTTACCAAAAAGAATATCCGCCAGTGCATTGCCGCCCTGCTCACCGGGGTACCAGGCCAGTATGATGGCATCCGCATAAGGCTCAATAGCGGCTATATCAACTGCACTGCCAGCGGTAATAACTGCTACAATTGGTTTTTTATTACCCTTACGGAGTGCTTTTAAATACGCGATATGACTAACGGGAAGGCTTAAACTTTTTCTATCGCCGCCACCCGCCGCCAGAAAAGCATCCCCCTCCTCCCCCTCATACACAGGATTGAGACCCAGTACGGCTACAGTAATATCTGCATTACCGGCAGCCCAGATGCCGCCAAAGTGAACAGTATCCGTATAATCACATCCCAGGTCATATTCTACTCTTGTACCGGCATCAACAGCGGCAGTAATGCCTTCAACAAAATTGACAGCCTTGCTGCTTACCCCATGATAATTTCCCATGAGCGCATCCAGTGATGCAGCATTGGATCCTACTACCATAATGGCGCCGTAATTTTTTTTATTGAGCGGTAAAATATTTTCATTGTTTTTCAGCAAGACCATGCTTTGCTGCGCCGCTGTTCTTGCCAGTTTAATATGATAAGCCGTTGCAATGCTATCCGCTCCATAATTACTGAATGGATTCATAGAAGCGGGATCATAAAATCCTAATTTAAACTGTGTTCTTAAAATGCCGGCCAGCGCGCTGTCTGTCTCCTGCGTGGTTAATAATTTTTGATCAATGGCAGCCATTACATCACGTTGAAGCAGGTTGCTGCAATCCAGGTTAACTCCCGCTTTGATAGCAGCCGCTGCTGTTTCTATACTTGTAGGTATAGCCTTGTGGCGCATAAATACATCATTCAGCGCGCCGCAATCGGTCACTACATGACCCTTAAATTTCCATTCCTTACGAAGGATGGTTTGCAATAATGTCTGGCCGGTGCAGCAGGGTTCTCCGTTTACGCGGTTATAGGCGCACATCACTGATTCAACGCCTGCATCAACCAATTTTTTAAAAGCATATAAATACGTTTCGCGCAGATCTTTCTCGTCCACAACAGCATTAAAAGTATGACGGCCGGCTTCGGGGCCACTGTGCACCGCAAAATGTTTGGCACAGGCGGATGTTTTAAGGTAACGGTTATCATTACCCTGTAATCCTTTTATGAATGCAACCCCCATGGCAGCTGTGAGAAAAGGGTCTTCACCATAGGTTTCCTGTCCGCGCCCCCAGCGTGGATCGCGGAAGATATTGATATTGGGCGACCAGAAAGTAAGGCCCATATATTGCAGTCGCCTGTCCTGTGCTACCGAAAGATTGTATTTTGCCCTTGCTTCTGTAGAAATAATACCGGCTTCCTCAAATAACAATGCATCATTGAATGTAGCGGCCATTCCGATTGCCTGCGGAAAAACGGTTGCCCTGCCTGCCCTGGCAACGCCGTGCAGCGCTTCATTCCACCAGTTATAAGCGGGTATGCCCAAACGATCAACCGGTTTACTGTTATAGCCAAGCAAAGAAATTTTTTCCTGTATAGTAAGCTGCTGCAGCAAATCATTTACCCTGGCCTGTAATGGCAGTTGTGTATTACGGAATGCCGGGTTATTATTTTGCGCAAATGCGGTGATACACAGAAAAGAGATAAACAATAAAGAAAGAAAACGGGTCATTGGGATTAATAAATTTCAATATTAGAAATCACCGGGCATGCTTTTGAAGCAGTTATATTTATTTTTACTTTACTGGTTTCAACCGGCGCTATTTTTAAAATTCTTTTATACCCGATGGTGGTTGCTTCCGCTACCTGCTGCCAGGCATTGTCTTTCCACACTTCCACAGAAAAAGATTTTACCCGCTGCCCAAGCCGGATGTATTCCTGCAGGGTGATATATTGTATAATACCTGCTTTCCCCAATTTAATTTCAATACTGCCCGTAGTAACGCCATCATCAGTGGCCCAGTAAGTATTTTCTTTTCCATCTGTCAAATTTGAAGGCGCATACGCGGCTGTTTTACCCCTGTAACTGCTTGCTGTAACTGCCGCTTCTTTGGCCAGGTTGTCCGCAAATACTTTGTTTAATAAATCCCTGAACCCTTTAAGCGACTGCACATCAATTTCATTAAACAAGCCACGCTGATCGGGTGGTATATTCAGCAATAAAGTAGAACCACGTCCTACAGAAGTAAGATATATGTCAAACAAACGCTCCGGCGTTTTTACTTTCTCATCTTCTGCTGCATGATAAAACCAGCCGGGGCGGATCGATACATCAACTTCTGCAGGTATCCATTTGTTACCATCAGGT
>Ga0193753_10001396_pt1 | contig 20600 bp, 14 predicted proteins | sample H1c2metaG_FD_144925 | JGI IMG/M metagenome (GOLD analysis project Ga0193753, IMG submission 144925) | Soil microbial communities from a riparian zone of the East river system, Colorado, United States - H1c2 | ecosystem: Environmental > Terrestrial > Soil > Riparian zone | place: USA: East...
CCCGGGCGGCGCGAGCTGGCCGATGTAGAGATCGCACTCGCCGCGGGCCGCCCGCGCGACCAGCACCGCCGCGTCGACCTCGACGATGCGCGCGCTCAGGCCGAGCTGGAACAGCGCGCCGACCACACGCTCGCCGATCTCGCGGTCGTCCGGGCGGGTGCGGTCGACCAGGAGATCGAGGGTGGGGCGGCGGCCCGACAGCGCGGCGACCGATCGGGTGGCGCGGTTGAGGGCAGCGCGGGCCGCGTCGGTGCGGGCCAGGAGGTCCTCGCGCCGGGGCTCGCGCCCGCCCAGGTCGATCGCCACCGGGTAGATCGTGGGCAGGATCCGCTCGCCGCTGCCGATGTGGCGCAGGCTGTCGCGGCCGAGCGCGAGCGACAGCGCCTGGCGCAGGTCGCGGTTGTCGAACGCGCGCCCGTGCGCGCGCCCGAAGCCGATGTACGCCAGGATCGCGGCCGGACCGGAGCTGACCTCGGTCGGGTACTTGGGCTGATGGCCGGTGAACGCGACCGAGCCGCGGAACGACAGGTTGAGCCGGCCGATCTCGTAGGCCTGGGCCTCCTCGGTCTGGCCGGTGAACCAGCCCAGCTCGAGCCGGTCGGCGTACGGCCGCCCGGCGAAGTGCTGGTCCCACGCGTCGAGGGTGAGGCCGGTCGCGCGCGGCGCCCGCCTCATCGCGAACGGGCCGCTGCCGACCGGCAGGCGGCGCGGCGCTCGCCCGCCCGGCGTGATCGCGGCGGCCGGCGCGGCCAGGAGCTCGATCAGCTCCGGCGCGGGGCGGCCGAGGCGAAGGACGATCTCGTCGCCGACCGCCGCGATCGACGCGACCGGGGCCAGCAGCCAGCCGGCCCGGCTCCGGCGCAGCCGCTCGAGCGAGGCGACCACGTCGGCCGGGCCGAGCGCGCTGCCGTCCTGGAACAGGACGCCGCGGCGAAGCCGCACCCGCGCCTCGAGCCCGTCGGCCGACACGGTCGGGCGGCCCAGCGCCAGGTGCGGGACCAGCTCGCCGTCGTCGGTCAGCTCGTACAGCGAGTCGTAGACCAGGAGGACCAGCTGGGCCTCGGCGTGGCTGCGCGCCTCGACCGGATCGAACGTGGTCGGCCGGCCGAGCAGCGTGCCGACCAGGGCGCGCCCGTAGCGCGGCCGGGTCTCGGCCCGGGCCGGCGCCGCGATGGCGGTCGCGGCGAGGGCGGCGATCACCGCCCCGATCGCAGGGCCGCGCCGCATCAGTTGAGGGTCCAGAAGCTGACGTGGCGCGAGCCGACGAAGCGGACCGCCACGACCACGTCGCGATCGCCGTCGCCGTCGAGGTCGCCGGCGACCAGCCCGACCACGCCGGCGTGGAACTCCTTCGTGAACACGCGCGCGACCCGCCCGCCCTGGCGCGAGTAGACCGAGACGCGATCGCGATCGCCGGGCGCGCCGCCGCGCGTGGTCAGGAGCTCCGGGCTGCCGTCGTTGTCGACGTCGGCGACCTCGAGCGCCCAGCCGACCCCGGCGTAGTCGCCGCCCTGGGTCGGACCGACCGGGCACTCGCCCTGGGCCGCGCGACAGGCGAGGTGCGCGATGCGGTCGGTGTCGATCACCGCCGTCACGGTCATCGGGTGGCCGGCCGGGTCGATGAGGTCGGCGCGGCACTGGGCGGCGAGGAACGCGGCGGGCGGCTCGAACCGGGTCGGCGCCCGCTCCTCCCACCGCACCGTGGCGCTCTCGAAGTAGTTGCGGCCGGGGGCCAGCTCGGCCTGCATGCCGGCGCAGAGCGGGAATCCGGGCAGGCGGCGCTCCTCGCGCAGCGCCCCGCTGTGCCAGGTGAGCGCGACGCCCTCGGCCAGCTCGCTCGAGCGGACCAGCAGCTCGACGCTGGCCCCGCGCGCGTCGACCGCGAGCGCGCCGACCGGATCGCGCGGGCGGATGACCGCCGGATCTCCCGGCAGCGCGACCCGGGCCAGCTCGCGCACGGTCTTGCCCGCCGACGCGATCAAGACGACCGAGTCGGTGGTGAGCGCGGCCAGCTCCGACCGACCGTCGCGATCGAGGTCGACCGCGGCCAGCGCCAGGAGAGGCGCGCCCAGATCGATCGAGGCGAGCCGCCGCTCGCGCCAGGTGACCTGCACCGGCACCGGCGGCCGCCGCGATCGCTCGGCCACCGCGGTCTGCACCGCCCGCTGGACATCGAGCCACAGCCGGGCCAGCCCCGAACCGGCCGGCGGCTCTCCGGCCGGCGGCTCTCCGGCCGGCGGCTCCCCCGCTCCGGCCGGGCCGAGCGCGCCGACCAGCGCCGCCGCGAACCCGATCGCGCGAACCGCGGTGACGCCCCGGCTCACCGGCGCTCCGACCCGGCGGATCACTGGTTCGTGCCGCCCTCGCCTTCGCTCCGCTCCGCGCCCTTTTCGTCCGTGTCCTCGTCGTCGGCGCTCGGCCTGGGCACCGCGGTCTCGGCGCCCTCCTTCTTCACCTCCGCGCCGCCGCTCGCCTTGGGCTTGCCGCCGCCGCCCTCCGCGCCGTCGGCGCCCTTCGGGTCGCCGCCATACACGTCGTCGTAGACGTCGGTCACGTACGAGTCGGCGGTCGCCTCGCCCGGGGCCGCGGCCGTCTCGGTCGGCGCCGTGCCGGGCAGGAACACCTCGGTGTAGGACGACTGCTCTGGCGCGCCGTCGGGCGCCAGCAGGCCGGACGCGCGGTCGATGCGCGCCTCGACGATCCCGGTCGGCCGCGTGAAGTGACTGTCCTTGCGTCCGATCTTCTTCATGAGGTCGATGAAGACCGGCACCGCGGTGTGCGCGCCCTCCTCGCCGCGGCCGAGCGGCCGCTTGAAGTCGTCGAACCCGACCCACACCCCGACCACGACGTCGCTGGTCATCCCGATGAACCAGGCGTCGCGTGCATCGTTCGACGTGCCGGTCTTGCCGACCACGTCCATCTTCAGGGCCTGCACCGCGGCGCCGGTCCCCTCGGTCACCACCGAGCGCATCATCTCGACCAGGAGGTAGGCCACCTCGGGCCGGAGCGCCTGGGTGGGCTGCACCGCCGGCACCACCTCGCTGCCGACCTTCTTCAGCACCACCGGCGGCGCCGCCTTGCCTCCCGCCGCGAACGAGGCGAACGCGTTGGTCAGCTCCATCGGGGTCACCGCGCCGGAGCCGAGCGCCAGCGACAGCTCGCGCGGCAGCTCCGACTGGATGCCCATCGCGTGGGCCAGCGTCACGACCCGGTCCGGGCCGATGTCGTTCAGCACCCGGATCGCGACCGTGTTGATCGACTTGGCCAGCGCGTAGCGCAGCCGGACCGGACCCTGGAACTCGCCCTTCGCGTGGTTCTCCGGCTTCCACAGGTCGTAGACCTCGGGCGCGTCGTTCACGATCGACGCCGGGGTCATCTCGCCGCTGTCGATCGCCGCCGCGTACACGAACGGCTTGAAGGTCGACCCGGCCTGCCGGCGCGCGCGCGTCGCGCGGTTGAAGTCGCCGACGTGATAGGTGTAGCCACCCACCACCGCGAGGACGCGGCGAGAGCGCGGCTCGATGACGACGACCGCGCCCTCGGGCCCGCTGGCCAGGTCGGCGACTCGCTCCGGCGTCCCGGCCTTGGCCGCGTCCGCCTTGACGCCCGCCGCGGTCGCCGCCGCCGCCGGCGCCGCCGCCACCGCGCTCGCCCCGGTGCGCGGCACCATCACGCGCACCACGTCGCCGACCCCGAATCGCTCGCTCGGCTTCTTCTGACCCGGGCCGGCCGGGTTGAAGCGCTCGTCGTTCGCGCCGCCCAGCGCCACCGTCGCCCGCCACTTGCCGAGGTCGACCACCAGCCGGTTCTCCGACTCCTTCACCTCGACCACGATCGCGCGGTATTCGTCGCCGGCGACCGGGCCGCCGCGCGGCAGGCGCTTGGCCATGCGGGCCAGCTCGCCATCCACCTTGTCCGGCTTCACGTGCGCGACCGGCACGCCGTACTTCTGCCGCTTGTCGTACGCGCGCAGCCCGGCGCGCAGCGCCTCGCGCGCCTGCTTCTGCACGTCGAGGACCAGCGTGGTCTGCACCGCGACGCCGGCCCGGCCGACCTCCTCCTCGCCGTGCCGGGCGACCAGCGCCTGGCGCGCGACGTCGACCCACTCCGGGGCCTGCCCCATGGTCGGCTGCACGTCGGCCACGATCCGGATCGGATCGGCCGCCCACCTGTCCGCCTCCTGGCGCGTGATGTAGCCGTTCGCGGCCATCTGGTGCAGCACGTACACCTGCCGCCGCTTGGCCCGCTCGCGATTCTCCGGCTTGCGCGGCGAGAGGATCTCCGGCCCCTGGACCAGCCCGGCCAGCATCGCCGCCTCGCCCACGTTGATCTGCTCGACGTTCTTTCCGTAGTAGTAGCGGGCCGCCTCCTGGATCCCGTAGCGGCCGTGGCCGAAGTAGATCTGGTTGGCGTAGAGGGTGAGGATGTCGTGCTTGCTGAGCGAGTGCTCGAGCCGGCGGGCCAGGATGATCTCCTGCACCTTGCGCTTGAGCGTGCGCGCGCGGGTGAGGAGCAGGTTCTTCACCACCTGCTGGGTGATGGTCGACGCGCCCTGGCGGGTCTCCCCCTCGCGGATGTTCACGAGCAGCGCGCGGACCATGCCGAGGTAGTCGATCCCCTCGTGCTTGAAGAAGTCGGCGTCCTCGGCCGACACCACGGCGTCGATCACCACCTTGGGGATCCGCTCGAACGGCACCACCGTGCGGCGCTCGGTGTACAGCTCACCGACGACCGCGCCGTTGTCGGCCAGCACCCGGCTGACCTGGGCCGGTCGGTAGTCGGACAGCTTCTCGATCGTGGGCAGGCTGGAGTCGTTGCCCCAGATCCAGAACAGGAGGGCCAGGGTTCCGGCCCCGACCGCGCTCAGCGCCAGCCCGACGATCGCGCCCCACTTGAGGGCGAGGAACACCTTCTGCTGGGTCGTGCGCGGGCCGCGCGGGCCGCCGCCCAGGCGGTTGGTCGCCGGCCGGCGGCGTCCCTTGCGAGCGATGCGACTGACCCCGATGCGCGACAGGAATCGTCGCCGGTTGGTGGGCGTAGCGGGTTCCATGGCGTGCCTTCCGGCGCGCTCGGAGGCGCGCGGGCTCTTTCTCTGCAACGTCAATACCTACGAGAAACCGGGATCTTGCGCTCCGGTGAGTCTACCGAGACACAACCACCGTGTGTCTGGTTTGACACGAAGCGCTCGACGATCTCCGCGGCTCCGCGAATGCTCTGGGCATACCACCGGGCGCGCCATTTGGCACGAACTTCGGGGGGAAGGTCCCCGGGCCGGCCGAGCGCGGCGCGCCGCCGCTCCGCCATGCGCGCGGCCAGGAGTGCGACCGCGACCGACAGGTTGAAGCTGCGGGTGAACCCGTGCATCGGGATCTCGATCCGGCGCTCGCACGCGGCCAGCGCCTCGTCGGTGAGCCCGTCGTGCTCGTTGCCCACCACCAGCGCGCACGGCTCGAGCGGCGGCAGGTCGTCGACGGTGGCGCCGGCGCCGGGCACCGCCGCACACATCGTCATGCCGGCCGCGCTGAGCGCCGCGCGCGCCGACCCGACGTCGGGGTGACGGTGGAGATCGATCCACTTCTGGCATCCGACCGCGACCGCCTGGGCCGCGCGGAACGGGCCGTTCTGCTCGATCGCGTGGGCCGCGGCCAGCCCGAGCCCCTCGGCCGAGCGAAGCGCGGCGGCCCCGTTGTGCGGGTCGTACAGGTTCTCGACCACGACGGTGAGCCCGACCAGCCGGCGGTCGAGCACCCCCTCGATCCGCGCCGCTCGCTCCACCGACAGGAACGGGGTCAAGGCGGCGACCACGGCGTCGATGCCGTGCCGCTCGACCAGGCGGTCGCTGTCGTCGCCATCGCGCATCGGCGCCGATTCTACCCGGTCCAGTCGCCGGACCGGCAGAGGTCACGGCTCGTCTGCGCTCGGCGCCGCCTCGATCCCGTTGCTCATGCCCGGGGTCGCGCCGACCGCCGCGCCTGCCCCGTTGCCCGCGCCGGCGTTGCCCGCGCCGCCGTTCCCGACGCCGTGCCCGTTCCCGGCGCCGGCGACCGCGCCCGCCTCGAGTGGCTCCGCGAGCGCCTCCGCCCCGTCGGCCGCGTCCGCCGGGGTGCCGAGCGGCAGCTCCACGGTGAAGGTCGACCCCAGCCCCGGCTGGCTGATCACGCGGATCTCACCGCCGTGCGCCTCGATGATCTGCCGCGCGGCCCACAGCCCGATCCCGAAGCCGCCGTAGTGCCGGGCCGGCACCGCCCGCTCGAAGCGCTGGAAGATGCGGCTCTGCTCCTCGGCGGCGATCCCGATCCCGTGGTCGCGCACGACCAGCCGCGCGGTCGGCCCCTCGCGCTCGATCGCGATCTCGATCGGCTTGCCCTCGCCGAACTTGGCCGCGTTGGACAGGAGGTTGCTCAGCACCGTCTCCAGCCCGATCGGGTCCCAGTAGCCGACCGTCGGGGGATCGATCGACAGGCTCACGGCGCAGCGGGCGCGCTTGAGCGACTCGCGCGAGCGGGCCAGCACCGCCCGCACCGACTCGCCCAGGTCCATCCGGCGCCGCTCGATGGAGAGCCGGCCCGACGTGATGCGGGTGACGTCGAGCATGTTGTTGATGAGCGCGGTCAACCGATCGATCTGGCGCACAGCCATCTCGAGCTTCGACTCCAGCTTCTCGGCCGGGACCTCGGCGAGCCGGCCCGAGCGGACCAGCTCCAGCATGCTGGTCAGCTGCAGCTCGAGCGGGGTGATCGGGGTCTTGAGCTCGTGCGACGCGATCGACAGGAACTCGTCGCGCGCCCGCACCGCGTCGCGCAGATCCTCCTCGGCTCGCTTGCGGTCGGTGACGTCCTGTATCACCGCGACCGTGTAGCTGGGCGCGCCGGCGCGGTCCATCACCACCGACATCGTGCTGTTGACCCACACGTGGCTGCCGTCGGGGCGCAGGTAGCGGGCCTCGAGCACGAAGTCGCGCTCGCCGCGGCTCACGCCGTCGAAGATGGCGGCGACCGCGGCCCCGTCGTCCGGGTGGATGAGGTCGTGAGTGGCCAGCCCGAGGATCTCCTCGCGCGGGCGCCCGACCATCTGGCAGAAGCGCTGGTTGGCCGACATGAGCCGGCCGTCGAGGGCGGTCTGCACGATGCCGACCGCGACCTGGCTGAGGATCGCGCCGAGCCGCTGCTCGCTCTCCTCGACCTGGGCCAGCGCCTCGCGCCGCTCGCGCCGGATGTGCGCCTCGCGCAGCTCGCGCTCCACCGCCGGGGCGAGCCGGGTGAGGTTCTCCTTCAGCATGTAGTCGTGCGCGCCGGTCTTCATCGCCGCGACGGCGATGTCCTCGCCGATGCTGCCCGACACGATGATGAACGGGAGGTCGATGCAGAGCTCCTGCAGCACGCACAGCGCCGACGGCGCGTCGAAGCTGGGCAGCGTGTAGTCGGCGATGACCAGATCCCAATCGGCCCGGGCCATCGCCTCGCGCATCGCCGCCGCGGTCTCGACGCGCTCGTAGGTCGTGTCGAAGCCGCCGCGGCGCAGCTGCCGCACGACCAGCACCGCGTCGTCGTCGACGTCCTCGACGATGAGCGCGCGCAGCGGCTTCAAGTTGAGGCCAACCAAGGCGCTGCCCCGCGAGACGAACGCATCTCTCCCGTCATCTCCTCCCCCACGCGCTCCCCAGCGCTCCGAACCAGCCTAGGCCGGTGTCCGGGTCGGTTCAAGGCGTTCGGGCGCCGCGCGGTCTCTCGAGCATCGCTCGCGATTCACTGCGTGCCCGGGGCCGCCGATTTCTCTCGCGGCGTTGAATGCACCTACATCGGCGCTCACCGGGCCGATGGCTCCGCTTCAGTCGCGCGAGCTGGCGGCGTCGCCCAGCATGCTGCCGAGCGCGATCTGCCCCAGCCACACCGGCTGATACGCGCCGCCCTCCTGCTCCCGGTACAGGCGGGCGACGTCGCCGCGCACGAACCAGCGGCCCGGCAGGCGGACGCGCAGCTCGAACGCGACCGCCATCGCCTCGACGGCGCCGTCCTCCACCTCGGCGGCCGACCACAGCGCGAGCTGCAGCCCGGCGCGATGCGGCGCGGCCACGCGCGCGGTCACCAGGTCGGCCAGGCCCGGGCGTCCGGCGTATCCGACGGCCACGCCGACCAGGTCGCGCGCCTCCAGCTCGAGCTGCCCCGCGGCGCCGAGCCCGCCCAGACCGCCGGCGCGGGCCGCGTCGAGCTGCCCGCCGCTCATCGATCCGTCGGCAGCGCGGAGCTCGCGCCGATCACGCTCGTAGAGCGGGCCGATCCACCCGGGCAGGTACTGGTCGCTGGCGGCGCGCAGCTCGCCGCCAGCGCCGATTCGCACCGTCTCGCCCAGGTCGAGCTGCCCGCGCGCGCCCAGGTGCAGCCCGGCGCCGAGGCCGATCATGTGGACCAGGTCGGCATGGAGCGCGCCGCGAGCGCGCCCGCCGTCGCTGGCGCCGACGATCTCGCCGTCGAGCGCCGCGCCGGCCACCGCCTCGCCGCTCGCATCGCTCGCATCGCCGCCACCGCCCGCCGCGCCGCTCTCCATCGATGGCGCGGTCCGGTCTCCGGCCGCCGACACCCCGAGCGTGAGCCGCCGGCCCGAGCGAAGCGCCAGCCGCGCGCCGGCGATGCGCGGCGCGATCACGTCGTCGACCACGAGCTCGCCGCTCACCCGCCCGCGCCCCGCGCTCGCCTGGATCCCGACGCGCCCGTGATCGACGTCGAGGCCGCCGGCGAACCCGTCCACCAGCGATCCGTGTCCGACGGTGACCCCGCCCAGCTCGCCCACCGCGGCGCTCACCCACGCCGCGTCCGGCTCGCCGTCGCCGTCGCCGTCGCCAGGGGCATCGCCCCCGGACGGCTCACCCCCGGCCGGCCAGCCGACCAGCGCATAGCGGACGATCCGCGCCCACTCCGAGGCCTCGTCCCACTCCTCGGCGCGAAAGCCCCCCTCGGCCAGCCAGCGCGCGCCAGCGCCGAGCCCGATCGCGTAGCCGTCCCCGGCCGCGTCGACGCCGACCTCGGCGGTCGACGCCGCCTGACCGGCGAACACGCCCGCCCCGAGCGAGCCGGACGCGCTCACGTCGTCGGCCGCGGCCCGCGCCGACATCCCGGCCACCGCCAGCCCGGCAGCGAGAGCTGACCAGCGCCGCATCCCCCCAGCTTCGATCGCGCGGCGCCAGCCGGCAAATTTCCGCCGGTCGGGCGGCCCGCGAGAGCCGCGCTCAGGGCGCGCGAGTCTGCCGCCGGACCAGCCAGATGACGAAGGCGAGCATGAGCAGCATGATGCCGACGCCCATGGCCATCTGGCGCCACGCGTAAGGCGAGCCGTGCGCGGGCTGCTCGCGCGGGTCGCGGCTGGCTCTGGCTCGACCGTCGCCCCACCGATCGGCCGGGGCCGGCTTCGACGCGGCCGGCGTCGACGCGGCCGGCTTCGACGCGGCTGGCGTCGACGCGGCCGGAGCCGCCGCCTCGCCCTGCTCGGCGCGCGCGGTGGCCGCGCCTCCCGCCACCAGCGCAGCCGCCAGCGCGACCGCCACGAGCGCGACTCGCGCCGCCCTCACTTGATGCCCCACTTCGGATACTTCTTGTGGCAGAAGTCGCCGCTCTTGTCCGGCTGGAACACCAGCGGCGTCATCTGGGCCAGCTGGTACTCCTCGTCGGTGAGCCGCTCGCGCTTGTACATCGTGGCCAGGATGCGCTCCATCTTCTTCTCGGTCCAGCTCGACAGCTTGTCCTTGCAGAACTGCTTGTAGCGCTTCTTCGGGGCCGGGAGGATCGACGAGAAGAACACCGCCTCGACCGGTCCGAGCTCCATCGGCGCCTTGCCGAAGTACTGGAACGCCGCTGGTTTGATGCCGTAGAGGCCCGGCCCGTACTCGATCGCGTTGACGTAGATCTCGAGGATGCGGTCCTTGTCCAGCTCGCTCTCGAGATACCAGGTGAGGAACAGCTCCTGGAGCTTCCGGGCCAGGGTCTTGTCCCGGTAGAGCAGCACGTTCTTGACCATCTGCATGGTGATCGACGACGCGCCGTAGCGGAAGTAGCCCGCCTCGAGGTTCTTGATGAGCGCGGTGCGGAACTCGCGCGTGATGAAGCCGCGGTGCCGGTAGAACGACGAGTCCTCGGTCGTCATGAGCGAGTTCATGAGGAACGGAGAGATCTCCTCGATCGGCACGTAGTCCTTGCTCTCCGGGCCGATCGTGATCTTCTCCCACTTGTCGGGCGCGACCTCGACCTCGTGATCGAAGCTGTGCGACAGGCGCTTGGCGTCCATCTCCTCCGGCGCCTTCTTCACCTTGCAGCCGCGGATCCCGACCGAGCCGCCCAGCTGGGTCGCCTGCAGGTCGGCCCAGTCCACGTCGACCGACACGTCGGTGGCGAAGGTGCCCGTCATCTTGAAGCCGACCAGGTGCGGCACCAGCTCGCCCGGGATCGCGTCCAGCATCGTCTGACACGGCACCGCCGGGATGACCAGCCGCGCGTCGAACCGGCGGAAGCGGCGCACCGATCCATCCGGCTCGATCCCGTCGGGCAGCTCGAGCGTCCCGGCCAGCGACGCGTTGACCCCGCGCGAGTCGAGCTCGGCCTTGACCAGGCGCATGACCCGCGCCTTGCGGTCGTACGAGCCCTCCACGTTGCCGCGGAAGCTGATGTCGCGCACCGTGCTCTCCGACAGCATCGGGTGAAACAGGTTGAGCCCGCCCAGGTCGACCATGCCCTTGTAGCTCAGCACCTCGTCGGCGAGGTCGAGGCGCAGCTCGGCGTTGATGGCGGTCTTCGCGAAGTCGCGAACCATCGACTGCTCGAGCACCGGCGCGATCCGATCGAAGGTGAAGCGGTCGGCCTTGACCAGCAGGCTCCCGGCCGCCGCCCGCGGGTCGAGCCAGCCGCTCGCCTTCCACAGCGTGCCCTGGGCCCCGCCGTAGCCGCCGCTGAACTCGATGACGAACTGGCCCGGCTTCTCCCCCTGGGTGACCTTGCCGGTGAGGCCGGTCAGGACCATGCCGGGCCAGAGGTGGACCTCGCCGCCGCCGACCTGCACCACCGTGGTCTCGAGCGCGCGCTTGCTGTCGGCGGTCACCACCACGTGCTGCACGCTCGCGTACGGGCCGAGCGAGGTCAGCAGGGCCAGGTCGCCCAGGGTCACCGACAGCTGGCCGTCGCGCTTGGCGGTCGCCTCGACCCCCTCGCTGACCAGGGTCAGGCCGTCGGCGAGGTCGCGCATCTGAACGGTGCCGCCGCGCACGACCAGCACCTCGGGGCGGATCCCGAGCCCGCCGCCGCCCTTGCTCGCGCCGCCCCCGGCGTCCTTGCCGCGCAGGCGGTCGATGAGGTCGCTGAAATTGTCACCCTCGCGCGAGCGGACCGCGGCCACCCGCACGCCGTCGACCTGGACCCGGCCGATCTGGACGTCGCCGACCAGCGACGGCCAGAACGCGAACTCGGCCTCGACCCGGTCGATGCGGGCCAGGGGCGCGCCCTTGTCGCCCGGCCCCTTGATGACGACGTCTCTCAGGACCGCCTTGCCCCGGCGCACGTCGATCGAGCCGACCTCGACGTCGCGGCCCAGCCTGGCCTCCAGCTTGGGGACGACCTTCGAGCTCAGCACCCACGCGCCGATGTGCCCGTACAGCGCGAAGAAGAAGAGCACTGCGCAGAGGCAGAGTCCGGTGGCGGCACCGCCGATGAGCAGCCAGCGGCGCCGCATCCGGCGCTATATAGCACGGTGTCGCGCCGGGGCCGGCGACCGGGCGGCCAAAGCGCCGTCCCGAGGCGAAAACACCGCGGTGACAGGCCCGGAGTCGACGCAGACTAGGGCGCGCTGCAGGAGACCGCGAGGATGTAGGTGCCGGCGTCCTCGATCGAGTCGCCGCCGAAGAGCGAATAGTCGCCCGAGTCGAGGTTGATCGTCCCGTCGAGCTTCCGCTTCCCGCTCTTGTCGTCGAGGGTGAAGGTGAGGCGCAGGCGCGGCTTGGTCGGCTGCCCGCCGCTCGCCCCGCGGAACAGCAGCGTCAGCTTGCTGCCGGTCACCAGGCCGAGGTTGAGCGTCTTCATCTTCTCGATCTTCTTGTCGTGCTTCTTCAGCAGCTTGAACGTCTTCCAGGACGAGAACGGCGGCTTCTTCAGCTTGCGCGCCAGCGGGCGCAGCGCCGGGTCCACCCCGCCCTCGCCATTGGTCGCCTTGATCTCGAAGATCTGGCAGTCGGCCGAGCCGGCCGCGGCCGGCTGGCTCGCCTGGGCCTCGGCCCTTCCCTCACCGGCCGCCAGCGGGCCCAGCACGGCGACGGCCAGCGCCATCGCGGCGGCGACCCTGCGGATCCGCGTCATAGCGGTGCCTCCTTCTTGTCGTCCTGGTCGTCGGACAGCCAGATGACGGTGGCGGCGCTGTCGTCGGCGCCGTCCGGCTCGATGGTCAGGATCGTCCCGGAGCCGCCGTACACCTCCAGGTCCTCCACCTCGGGCGGCTGCGAGCGCAGGACCGCCGGCGTCCCGCCCACGGTGGCCCCGGTGCGGACCCGCTCCACCACCGTCTCGCGCGGCCCGAGCGCGAGCATGACCGCGCAGGCCGCGCCGGCGCTGATGGCGCCGGTCAGGACGTGGCCGCGGTGGTCCTCGAACCAGCGGCGGATGCCCGCCCACCAGCCGGCCGCGCCGGCGGTGCTCGACCGCCGCGCCCGCACCGGCTCGGCCCCGATGCGCTCGCCCGCGGCCACCTCGGCCCGGCCCGGCGCGTGTCCGTTGGCCTGCACGCGGCGCTCGATGCGCTGCCACAGGTCGGAGAACGCCGGCAGCTCCACCTCGGCCTCGTCGGTCTCCAGCTCGGTGTAGGTCCGCACCGCCTCGCCGACCTGCCGCATGCTCTCCAGCTTGAGGCGCGCGGCGCCGTCCTCGGCCACCCAGTCGGCGACCTCGCGGGCCTGCTCGGCGGGCAGCTCACCGTCGGCGTAGAGCATGAGCTCCACGTCGCTGAACGTCTTTCTGGCGCCGGTCTTCATGCGCCCAGATCCTTCTCACCGCCCATGAGCTCCAGCAGTCGCTTCTGCATGTTGCGCCGGGCGTGAAACAGACGCGACATGATGGTCCCCTTGGAGCAGCCCATGGTCTGGGCCATCTCCTCGTACGACAGCCCCTCCAGCTCGCGCATCACCAGCACCGCGCGGTGGTTCTCGGACAGCTCGGCCAGCGCGGCCCCGATGTGCTCGCGCATCTCCTTGCGCACCAGCGAGCGGCCCGGATTCTCGTCGAGGACGCGCGGCAGGAGGCTCTCTTCTCCTACCGAATCCGATTCCGAATGCCCGATACCGTCGTCGAACTCGACGGTGCGCGAGCGCTTGGACTTGCGGATGTGATCGATGGCGAGGTTCATGACGATGCGGTAGAGCCAGGTGTAGAAGCTGGAGGTCCCTTCGAACTTTGCTATGTGCCTGTGCGCCTTGATGAAGGCGTCCTGGACGACATCGAGCGCGTCGTCCCGGTGGCGGACCACCCCGAAGGCCAGCGAGTAGGCGCGCCGATGGTAGCGCTCGAACAGCGCCCGGAACGCCTCGGGGTCCCCACCCCGCGCGCGGTCGACCAGCACCAGGTCGTCGATGTCGTCCGCCGCCTCATTCGAACGGATCGACGAGTTTTCGAGGCGCTTATTCACGTTATGGTGCTGCAACATATAACACGGCGGCGCGCCGGGGGCGGCGGCCGACCTGGCCGCCACCACCTGCTAGACTGAGCACCGGCCAAAACCCGTCCGTCACCTTGAGCTCCTCTCCTGCGATCGGTGCGTTCCTGGCCGGCGTGCGAAGCCGCCTGCGCCGGCGCGCGCTCGCCCGCGCCGGGCTCTACCTGACCAGCGCGGCGATCTTCCTGGCGGTGGCCGCGCCGCTCGCCGCGGTCGCATCCGGATCCGGCAGCGCGGCGGCGTGGATCGCCGGGCTGTCGGCGCTGGCGGTGCTGGTCGCGGCGGCGGCGAGTGGCCTGCTGACGCCGCGCCGGCGCTGGCGCAGCGACCGCGCGGTGGCCGCCTACGTCGGGCGACGCGCGCCGGTGGTCGCCTCGGATCTGCTGTCCGCGGTCGAGCTGGGCGCGCCGGGCGATCCGTCGCGCCGGGCGCGCGGCGAGTTCTCGCCCGCGCTGGTCGCGGCGCTGACTCGCACCACCGCCGCGCGGCTGGACGACATGGCGCCGGACGAGATCGTGTCGCGCCGTCCGCTGTGGCGCCCGGTGCGCGCGACCGCGGTGGCCGCGGTGTTCGCCGGGCTGGTCGGCCTGGTCGCGCCGACCCGGGTGGCGAGCGGCTGGCGCGCGATGGTCGCGCGCGCGGACCCGCCGGGCCGCTTCGGCGGCGCGGCGCCGTCGGCGATGCCGCTGGTCGGCGACCTCGAGGTCACCCTGCGCTACCCGCGCTACACCGGCCGTGACCAGACGGTCCTGTCCAACGCGAGCGGCGAGCTGCGGGTGGTGCCGGGGACCCGCGTGCGGGTCGACACCACCGCGCTGGCGCCGGCGGTGGCCGCCTGGATCGCGTTCGACGGGCAGGACGACCAGCTCCTGCCGCTCGAGGTGTCGCTCGGCCAGCTGGGCGGCGAGTTCCTGGTCCGCGCCCCGCTCAAGTACCGCTTCCTCCTGCAGGGCCCCGACGGGCGGCGGCGGGTCGAGGCCAGCTCGCGCGCGGTCGAGATCGAGCCGGACGCGGTGCCGCGGGTCGAGCTGTACGCGCCGGCCGAGGAGCTCGACGTCACCGGGCTGAAGCGGGTCGAGCTGGCCTACACCACCGAGGACGACTACGGCCTGACCCGCGCCGATCTGGTGTGGGACGGCCCGGACGGCAAGCCGCGCCGCATGCCGATCGAGCTGCCCCACGGCGACGCCGCGGCCGAGAGCGCGCCGGTGCGCAGCGCGCAGAACAAGCTGTTCTGGGATCTGGCCGAGGTGCCGATCCAGCCGGGCGTGCGCGTCTCCTATCACATCGAGGTGTTCGACAACGACGAGGTCAACGGTCCCAAGCCCGGCGTGTCCAGGTCGTACACGCTGCGCGTGCTGAGCGCGCGCGAGCGGCACGAGCGGCTCATCGATCTCCAGCGCGAGCTGTTCGAGAAGATGGTGACCGGGCTGGGCAGGCGGCTGGTGGTTGACCCGGCCGACGGCGCCGCTCACGAGGCGCTCCACCGCGATGCGGCCGGCGTGGTGGTCGAGCTCGGCACCGCGGTGGCCGCGCTCGGCAACGATCACATGGCGGCCAAGCTGCTGGTCCGCGCGCTCGGCGACATGCGCGGCCGGCTCGACAAGCTGGTGCGGCGCGAGGCGCGGCTCATCAAGCGGCTCGGCACCCGCGCCCCGGCCGCGGCGGACGGCGAGGAGAGCGCCCCCGACGACGGCGGGGCGGCCAGGGCGAAGCTGCCCGGCCCGCTCGCCGCCCAGCTGGGCGGCTCCGACCGGGCCCACGTGGGCGAGCTGGAGGACGACGTCCTGGTCCTGGCCGACTGGCTCGACCGCCAGGACCTCGAGAACCTGCTCGCCATCAACGACGAGATCAAGAGCCACCGCGAGCGGCTCGACAAGCTGTTCGCCGAGTACAAGCGGACCAAGTCGCCCGAGATCAAGGCCGAGATCGAGCGCGAGCTGCGCGCCCTCGAGCAGCGCCTGGCCGAGCTGGAGCGGCGCAGCGGGCGCATGCCGGCCGACGTGCTCGACCAGTTCGTGAACGCCGAGGCGATGCAGAACAAGCAGGCCGACGACTGCCTGGCCGAGGTGCGCAAGCTGTTCGCGGCCGGCGACGTCGACGCCGCCGAGCGCAAGATGCGCCAGTGCGGCGGCGTGATGGACGAGTCGGCCGGCGCCCTCGAGAAGGCGCTCGACGAGCTGCGCGGCGACAAGTTCTCCGAGCAGCAGAAGAAGTTCGAGGAGCTGCGCAGCGAGATCGCGGATCTGGCCGGCGACCAGCAGCAGGTGGCGGACGAGGCCGACGAGGTGCAGCGGCGCTACGCCGACCAGGCCCGCGACCTCATGCGCCAGGCGATGGAGGAGAGCCGCGATCAGCTGAACGAGCTGGTCTCCCGGCTGCGCCGCCGCGTCTCCCAGGTGCCCGACTCCGGGCTGGGCCAGTTCGTCGACGAGGAGATGAACGCGGTCAAGGCCCGGCTCGACGACATCGAGCGGCTGCTCGGCGACGGCGACCTGGCCGAGTCGCTGGCGATGGCGCGCGAGGCCGAGGCCGGGCTCGAGACCATCGAGTCGGAGCTGCAGTCGGCGCTGGAGGAGGAGGGGCGCTCGTTCCAGCGCACCGGCGAGCGCGGGCTGGAGGCGGTCGAGCGGGCCATGCCGGTCGCGCGCAAGCTGGTCGCCGAGCTGGAGAAGGCGACCCCGCCGCCGTCGCGCATCCTCGGCCGCGAGGACCTCGACAAGCTCGAGCGGATGGCCCGGCGGCAGCAGGCGCTGCAGCAGCGGGCCGAGCGGCTGGCCGAGCGCTCGCGCGCGATGGCCGACGAGCTGCCCGGCGAGTCGGGCGCCCGCATGGGCGAGCGCCTCGGCGAGGCCGGCCAGAAGATGGGCCGGGCCGGCCAGCGCATGCGCGCGCGCGATCCATCGGGCGCACGCCAGGAGGCGCGCGAGGCGGCCCAGAAGCTGGCCCAGGCCAAGCAGGAGGCGCAGGGCGCCGCCCGCCAGCAGGACATGCAGGGCCGGTCGGGGCTGCGCGACGAGCCGGTCCGCATCCCGGGTGCCGACGAGTACCGCGCGCCGGAGCGGTTCCGCGAGGACATCCTCGACGCGATGAAGAAGGACGAGGCGCCGTCGCTCTACCGCGACATGGTGAAGCGCTACTACGAGGAGCTCATCCGTTGAGCCCGCGCCGGACCAGCGGGCGGGCGCGGCTGTGGCCGATGGTCGTGATGATCGCCGCGGCCGGCCTGGCCCCGGAGCGCGCCGCCCACGCCCGCCGCGACCTCGAGCAGGAGGTGGTGCGGGCGGCCCGCTACCTGGGCAGCTGGCGGTTCGAGGAGGCGCGCGAGCTCATCGACAAGCTGTCGGCCGCCGAGCCGGACGCGGTCGAGACCCGCTACCTGCGCGCCGAGCTGGCCTTCCTCGACGGCAGCTACCCGCGCGCGCTCGAGCTCATCGAGGGGCTGCGCCCCGGCGAGGTGGGCGGCAACGTGGGCGCGCTGCGCGCGCTGGCCCAGTCGACCCTGGAGGCGACCAAGGGGTTCGCCACCGCGCGCTCGTCCGGCGGCCACTTCCTCATCGCGTACCCGCCCGGCAAGGACGAGGCGATCGTCGAGCTGACCGGCGACGTGCTGGAGTCGGCCTACCGCGCGCTCAACGAGGACCTCGGCTACCGGGCGCCCGGCCCGGTCCGGGTCGAGCTCCTGTCGGCGCCGGCCGATCTGGCCCGGGTATCGACCCTGACCGAGAAGGAGATCGAGACCACCGGGACGATCGCGCTCTGCAAGTACGGCAAGCTGATGGTGGTCACCCCGCGCGCGACCGTGTTCGGCTACCCGTGGATGGACACGATGGTGCACGAGTACGTGCACTACGTGGTCTCGCGGATGAGCCACGACCGGGTGCCGGTGTGGCTGCAGGAGGGCCTCGCCCGCTTCGAGCAGGTCAGGTGGCGCGGCCCGGCCACCCGCCCGCTCTCCGCGGTGGACGAATTTCTCCTGGCCGGCGCGCTCAAGGGGGACGACCTCATCTCGTTCGACGACATGCACCCCTCGATGGCGAAGCTGCCCAGCCAGAAGGCCGCCGCGCTCGCCTTTGCCGAGGTCGCCACCATGGTCGCCTACCTCCACCAGGAGGCCGGCTACGAGGGGCTGCGCAAGGTGGTGGCGCAGATCAAGACCGGCAAGAACGCGCGCAAGGCGGTCGCCGACGTCATGGACGCCAAATGGGACTCGGTCGAGCGCGGCTGGAAGCAGTACCTGCGCGCGGCCAAGCTGCGTTCGACCCCGGCCCTGGCCGGGCGGGCCCAGGCCCGCCGCATCCGGTTCAAGAAGGGCGAGGGCGAGGACGAGAACGTCGGCGCCGACGAGGTGGCCAGCGCCAGGGCGCGCAAGTTCACCCGGCTGGGTGGGCTCCTGCGCGCGCGCGGGTTGAGCCAGGCGGCCGCGGCCGAGTACGAAAAGGCGCTGGCGGTGACCGGGCCGACCGACCCGTTCGTGGCCGGCAAGCTGTCCCGCACCTACCTGGAGCTGGAGAGCTACGACCGCGCGATCGAGCTGGCCCGGCCGCTCCTGGCCCTCGACGAGACCGACGCGGCGCCGGCCTCGACGCTGGGGACCGCCTACCTGGCCACCGGCAAGCCGAAGGACGCGGCGGACGCGTTCGAGATGGCGCTGCGGGTCAGCCCGTTCGATCCGGCGGTGCGCTGCGGCCTGGCCGACGCGTACGAGAAGCTGGCTCGGGCCGCCGAGGCCGCCCGCGAGCAGCGGGCGTGCGAGCTCGTGCGCTAACCGCGCGAGGGAACTTGGGTTAGAGTTGGTTGCTCGGAACATGCCATCGCGATGAACACATCCTCCAAACCGGATCCGGCCAACGTCTTCAACGACAGCACCCAGGTCGACGCGCGCACCGCCGCCGACCTGGAGGCCGTCCAGGAGATCGCCGCCGCCCGCCTCGAGATCTCGCGCGAGATCGAGAAGCGCATCATCGGGCAGAGTGAGGTCATCGACCACCTGCTGACCGCGCTGTTCGCGCGCGGCCACTGCCTGTTCGTCGGCGTGCCCGGCCTGGCCAAGACGCTCCTCATCTCGACCCTGTCCGAGACGCTCAACCTCAAGTTCCAGCGCATCCAGTTCACGCCGGACCTCATGCCGTCGGACATCACCGGCACCGAGGTGCTCGAGGAGGATCACTCGACCGGGCGGCGCTTCTTCCGCTTCCTGCGCGGGCCGATCTTCGCCAACCTCATCCTGGCCGACGAGATCAACCGGACCCCGCCCAAGACCCAGGCCGCGCTCCTGCAGTCGATGCAGGAGTACCGGGTCACCGCGGGCGGGCAGACCTACGAGCTCAGCCTCCCGTTCCTGGTCTTCGCCACCCAGAACCCGATCGAGCAGGAGGGGACCTATCCCCTGCCCGAGGCGCAGCTGGATCGGTTCATGTTCCAGGTCGACGTCGGCTACCCGAGCGAGTCGGAGGAGCAGGAGATCGTCCGCCAGGAGACGTCGAGCTACCTGGCCGAGCTGCGCCCGGTGCTGTCGCCGGAGCGGATCATCCAGCTCCAGGAGATGGTGCTGCGGGTGCCGGCGGCCGATCACGTCATCGAGTACGCGGTCGCGCTGACCCGGCGCACCCGCCCGACCGAGGTGGCCGCGCCCGACTTCGTGCGCGAGTTCGTGTCGTGGGGGGCGGGGCCGCGCGCGTCGAAGTACCTCATCCTGGCCGGCAAGGCGCGCGCCCTGCTCGACGGGCGCTACGCGGTCTCGCGCGAGGACGTGCGCGCGCTGGCCCGCCCGACCCTGCAGCACCGCATCCTCCTCAACTACCGGGCCGAGGCCGAGGGCGTGAAGTCGGGGGAGATCGTCGACCGGCTGCTGGCCGGCATGCGCGTGCCGTGAGCCCCGAGCGGCGCGGCCGCAAGCGGCGGCAGACCGAGGTCCCGCCCGAGGCAGTGGTCGAGCCGGGCCTGCTCGATCCGCTGACCATCTCGCGGCTGGAGACGCTGCCGGTCCGGGCCCGGGTCATCGTCGAGGGGGCGCTGAGCGGGTTGCACCGCGCGCGCCAGCACGGCTCGTCGGTCGAGTTCGCCGAGCACAAGGAGTACTCGCCCGGCGACGAGATCCGCCACATCGACTGGAAGGTGTACGGCCGGGCGGACCGCTTCTACGTGAAGCAGTTCGAGCAGGAGTCGGAGCTGTCCTGCTTCCTGGCGCTCGACGCGTCCGGCTCGATGGACTACGGCGGCGGCGAGGGGCTGTCCAAGGTGCGCTACGCGGCCCACCTGCTGGCCGCGCTGGCCTACCTGCTCATCCGGCAGCGCGACAAGGTCGGGCTCATGGTGTTCGGCGACGAGGGGCTCGATCGCTACGTGCCGCCGCGCGCGCGGCCGGCCCACCTCCACGATCTCTTCGCCGTGCTCGACGAGGTCAGCCACGCGGGCGGGCGCGGCAGCGAGCCGATGCACCTGGCCCTCGACCGGCTGGGCGAGCTGACCCGCAAGCGGCGCAGCCTGGTGATCGTGGCGTCGGATCTGTTCGAGCCGGAGGCGCGCGGGCTGGCCGTCCTGCGCCGGCTGCGCGCGCGCGGCCACGACGTGGCGCTGTTCCAGGTCCTCCACCCGCACGAGCTCGACCTGCCGTTCGAGGGGCTGACCCTGTTCGAGTCGCTCGAGGACCAGCGCGAGCTGCTGGCCGATCCGGCCGCGATCCGGCGCCAGTACAAGCGGCGCATGGCCGCGTTCCTCGACAAGGTGCGCGACGAGTGCGTGCGCGGCGGGGTCGAGCACCACCTGGTCGCGACCTCGCGCCCGCTCGAGCAGGCCCTGCTCGAGTTCCTGACCCAGCGGGCCGGGCGCGGGCCGGCGCGGGTGGGAGGACGAGCGTAGTGCACCTGGCGATGAGAGGCCCGGCCTAGTGCACCGCCGCCGATATGACATCAACGATCCGGTGC
>Ga0193753_10001397_pt1 | contig 20594 bp, 16 predicted proteins | sample H1c2metaG_FD_144925 | JGI IMG/M metagenome (GOLD analysis project Ga0193753, IMG submission 144925) | Soil microbial communities from a riparian zone of the East river system, Colorado, United States - H1c2 | ecosystem: Environmental > Terrestrial > Soil > Riparian zone | place: USA: East...
CCGGGAGTTACCGGCTATCGGGGAACCTTGTCGTCCCCGATGCCACCGGTTCAGGGATTCAGATCACGGCGCCTTACGTGACTCTTGATTTGAACGGCTTCGGCATTATCGGGCCGGTGGTTTGTACCTCTGGCTCAACCGAGCCGGCAACGTGCCCGCCGGCGACAGATGGAATAGGCATAAGAGCCGCCAACGCCACGGGAGAAGGTGGACCTGCGGGGGTCAAGGTTTTCAATGGCACGGTGCGGGGCATGGGTGGCAGCGGGATTTTCATTGTGGGATTGGGCAGTTCGGTTGAAAGGGTAACTGCCGATGGCAATGGCGGGTTGGGAATGATCGTGGCCGGACGAGTGATCCACAGTTCGGCCAATACGAACGGTCAAAGCGGAATCTTTGCCACGACCGTGAGCGACTCCAACGCTAATAACAATCATCTCGACGGCATCACACTCGATGCGGCCGGTGGAGTGAGTATCGGCAATGTCGCCTCCTTCAACGGCCGTAACGGGATTCTGGCGCCCAATGGCACGGTGACCGGCAACACGGTTGTTCGAAACGTTTCTTTTGGCATTTCGGCTACCTGCCCGAGTAGTATCGTGGCGAATACCGTCGTTGGCAACACGGCCGGGAGCATAGACACGAGCAGAGACGGCTGCGTGGTGGTCAATAACGCGACTCGCCCTTGAGGGAAAATCGGATCAGAAGATCCATGCGCAAGCGATACCTTTTCCTATTTGCAGCGATGGTGGCTATCGGGAATCCGGCGCCACCACAACCCGTTGAAGCGAAGCTGGCGGCATGCCGAAAGCAAATCGACGAGACCGATCAGCAGATCGTCAAATTACTCAATCAGCGTGCACGAATTGTGGCGCGAGTTGGCGGCATCAAGAAAGAGGCGCATCTTCCTGTCGCGGCACCCGACCGTGAACGCAAAGTCCTGGATCATATTGCGGCTGAGGGAAGTGCAGGCCCGCTTCCACCAGAGACGCTCCGGCGAATCTACGCGACTGTCATCCAAGAAATGAGGACTTGGGAGGCGAGCCTAAGAGAATAGGGGGATGAACGAAAGATTCGCAGGGCAAGTGGTAGTGGTTGGCGGAGGCACGGGTGGATTGGGACGCGCGGTGAGCCTGGCATTCGTACAGGAAGGCGCCCACGTGGTTGTTCCCTACCGCAATCCGGACGAGTTCGCGGCTTTGCACAGCGCGGCCGGAGCGAAGGGGTCATTCGAAGGGCATCGGGTGGATGTTACCGACGAAGCGGCAACCGGGCAATTCATTAACCAAGTGATCACGCAGCACGGCCGGTTGGACGCGATGGTGAATGCGGTGGGAGCTTATGCCGGCGGAATGAAGTTGTGGGAGTCGGACACGAAAGTCTTCGAGCAGATGCTGGGCTTGAATTTCCGCTCGGGCCTTCTTTTATCGCGCGCGGTTATTCCGGCGATGCTTACGCAAGGGCGCGGAGCGATCGTGAATGTCGCGTCTAAGGCAGCGGTTGCTCATGAGGCTGGCGCGGGCGCTTACGCGGCATCTAAAGCGGCCGCGCTGGCGATGATGGATTCGCTGGCGGAGGACTTACGAGGCACGGGGGTGAGGGTGAACTCGATTCTCCCGAGCATCATCGATACGGAGACGAACCGGAAAGCGATGCCGAAGGCGAATTTCGAGAAGTGGCCGAAGGCACAAGACATCGCGCGGGTGATCCTGTTCCTGTGCAGCGATGACGCTAAGGTGATACATGGCGCGGCCTTACCGGTATATGGGGAGAACTGAAATTTGAGTGAAGCTTAGGCTAGTTTCATCCGATATCTGTAATGTGTCGTTCGGTCGAAATAGCCTCTCCGAGTACTGCCGGGAAGATGTGCGCACCGTCGTTTGAAACGGGTCCGCGCCAAGGAGCGGAGACCGAAGCTCGGCTGGCGAGTGACTTTGAGCGGTTCTTCAACCTTATTCCGGATTTGGCTTGTATAGTCTCGACCGATGGCTATTTCAAGAAGATAAATCCGGCGTGGGAGACGACCCTTGGTTACACGCATGAGGAGGTGATGGCGACCCCCATGCTCGATTTCATCCATCCTGACGATCTGGAACCGACTTTGGCGGAAATCGCCAAGCAGAGCCGCCAATACAGAACCAAACACTTTGTCAATCGCTATCGCCATAAGGACGGCTCGTACAGAATATTCAACTGGACGACCACGTTCAACCGGGACGATTCGACACGTTTTGGGGTAGCGAAGGACATCACCGAGCAGCGGCGTTGGGAAGAATCGCTGCGGGAGAGCGAGGAGAGGCTGCAGCGGGCCAAGGACGGCGCGGAAGCGGCCAATCGATCGAAGAGCGAATTTCTGGCTAACATGAGCCACGAAATTCGAACGCCGATGAATGGGGTTATCGGCTTGACGGACCTGGCGCTCGACACCGACCTTAGTGCTGAGCAGCGGGGGTACCTGGAGGGCGTGAAGGCTTCCGCCAACTCACTCCTGCGAATTTTGAACGATATCCTTGATTTCTCGAAGATCGAAGCCGGGAAATTGGAGTTCGAGGCGATCGAATTTGATTTGCGCCAAACGATCGATCCGATGCTGAAACTTCTGGGCGTGCGCGCCGCCGCGAAGAATCTGGAACTCGAATGCGGCCTCGAGGCGGATGTTCCGGCGAGAATGGTGGGGGACCCCGGCCGGCTGCGGCAGATTCTGGTGAACCTGACCGGCAATGCCATCAAGTTTACAGAGCGCGGAAAGGTGCTGATTCGAGTGGAGCGGCTAGCGGAGACCGCCGAGGATGTGGAACTGCATTTCAGCGTGAAGGACACGGGTATCGGGATCCCGCAGAACAAACAACAAATTGTGTTCAACGCGTTTGCGCAAGCGGATAGTTCCTCGACACGGACCTTCGGAGGCACTGGGCTGGGGCTGACGATCTCGTCTCAATTGGTCGAGAAGATGGGCGGGAGAATTTGGCTCGAGAGCGAAGTAGGAATCGGGTCTACGTTTCACTTCACGGTGCGGCTCGGGAACGTCGCAGCCCGGCCGGCGGAGGAACCGCGCGCGAATGAGAATGACACTGACCCGCGCCTATTGGGCAAGGCGCTCTCGCGGCTGCGTTTCCTGGTGGTTGAGGACAACGTGGTGAACCGGCTGGTGGCGACACGGCTGATCGAGAAGCAAAACCACATTGTCAGCACGGCCGCCAATGGCCAGGACGCGCTGGAGATGCTCGAGCGAGAGCAGTTCGATTGTGTGTTGATGGACGTGCAGATGCCGGTTTTGGACGGCTTTGAGGCGACGGCGGCGATTCGCGGCAGGGACAGGCAATCCGGCGGACATGTTCCGATTATTGCGATGACCGCGCATGCGATGGCTGGAGATCTGGAGCGTTGTTTGGCGGCCGGGATGGACGGTTATTTGACCAAACCTATCCAGGCCGCGGCTTTGTTTGCGACGGTCGAGCGCGTGCTCGGAACGTTGCAGGCGCAGTCCGGGAATGCGCTGACAACGTTAGTCACGGCTTGATAGAACGCGGGACAGATCCGCCGAAAGAGCGGTTGGGGTCCAATACTTTTCGATGTACTCGATCACCAATTCCGTGCCCTGCTGATGGGTTACGTGCGGCGCGTCTTGCGGGCCGTACATGGCGTCCGTTAAATCGCGCAACAGGATGCAGCGCACACCCCACTTGGTCATTTGCTTGATGGCGAAGGTGCGATTGAGAATGCACATGTTGGCGTGGACGCCGGTGTAGAAGACGGTCTCGATGCCGCGAGAACGTAAGAGATTGTAGATTTCCTGGCCGTTGTCGGAGATGTAGTCTGTGGGCGCGATTTTCAGACCGGGATGTTCGCAGGTCCAGACAGGATGCTCTTTTTCGCCGGCCGTGTCACAGCCGCCATCGGAATCGTCGATGGGCAAGGGCGGCGCGGTGATGCTCCTTTCTTTTGGCGGCGCGAATGCCGGTAAAGAGAGCATGCGCTGCCGTTGGGGCGCACTGGCGTAGAACGACATGGTTTCGGACGGCGCGTGCACAATGGTCATGCCGTTGCGGCGCGCGATCTCGAGAACGGGTTCGAGTTTCTTCACTAGCGCGGCGACTCGCACATTCGCGCCGCTGCACCAATGCTTATCCCACATGTCGCAGACGATCAGCGCGCTCTTGGATGGGTCGATGGAATAGTTGACGTTTACTTCGTTCCACTGCGCGCTGCCGCGGAACAATTCGACGCGCGAGCGCAGGGCGAGATGGCGCTCGCCGTGCTGCGCCGGCGCTGCCACGACGCTGAAAAGAATTACCGCTAGCAGCGAAGTACGTTTCATTAGACCTTCCGATGGGTATTCTCCCAAATTAGAACCGCGCGAGTTCCTAAGTAATCGCCCGGCAACGCCGCGCGGTGGGCTTGGCGATTCCTAGACTGTGTTGACCAAGCACCGCTTGGCTGCCAGGCCAGTAGGCTTCGGCCCTTGTTAAGTTAACGGTGGAGGTTTAAATGAAACTGCACACCTATCTCAATTACGGCGGCAATTGCGCGGAAGCGTTTCGTTTTTACGAAAAGCATCTTGGCGGAAAAATCATCATGATGATGACGCATGGCGAGCAACCGGGGCCGAGTGAGGTTTCCCCAGATTTGAAAAAAGCAATTCTGCACGCCAGCATGACGATCGGGGAGACGCAACTCTTCGCGTCGGATGTCCCGCCCGAACGTTTTCAGGCCATGCGCAGCGTGTATCTTTCGCTAGCCTTCGACAGCAGCGGCGAGGCGGAACGCATTTATGCACTGCTCTCCGACGGTGGCGAGATCTTCATGCCGATGGAGGAGACATTTTTCGCTTTTCGGTTTGGGATGCTCAGGGACAGGTTCGGCACGTCGTGGATGATCCTTCACGCACGTCCGATGCCGTAGACTGCTTAGGGGACAGAGGTGATGATGGCGACACGCAGAGGGATCGTATCCGGCTCCTTATTCTTGATCTTGCTCGCGGCAGCGACGCAACAGTATGGCTTGGGGCAATCCGGAGACGCTCCTCGAGCGCCGGGCCAAAATCCTAACGGCATGCATATCTATATCTGGGCGGGTCTGAAATCGCATCTACCGGGTCAACATGACTACCCGCAGTTTCTTGCCGACTGGAGCAAGCTACTGACGGAACATGGAGCGGTGGTGGATGGCGCTTTACATCCGCCCAGTAGCGCCGATCTCGAGCATACGGATGTTGTGGTGATTTACAAAGGCGACGCGGGCTATCCGATCGATAGCGAAAAGACTTCGATTGAGGCGTTCGTGAAACGCGGCGGCGGCCTGGTGAACCTGCATGATTCTTTGTGCGGCCCGGATCCGGAGTACCTGGCGACGCTGCTGGGCGGGGCCAAGAAGCACGGCGAAGTGAACTATACGTTGGATGCGCCAATCCACTACAACGTCCGGGACCAATCGAATCCGATCATGAAGGACATGTCCGATATCACGATTGAGGATGAGGCGTTCTTCAAGATGACGTGGGCGAAGGATCCCGCGATCCATGTGCTGGCGACGACGAGCATTCCGGGGACGCATAGCGCGGGCGATCACAAGGGAGAAGTCGTGCCGCAGATCTGGACATATGAACACGTGCTCGCGGGAGGCCAGACGGCGCGCGCGTTTGTCTGGATGCAGGGCCATATCTATGCCAATTTCGCCAACTACCAAATTCAGCGGATGTTGCTGCGTGGTATTGCGTGGGCCGGGAACAAGCCGGCGGACGAGCTTGTGAACTATGTGGCGCCTCCGCGCCCGGCCCGGCCAGGGCTGCCTCGAGCGAATACGACACCACAGTGACTGTGCGACAGTGATCGTGCGCGTGCCTGATAATGGGGTTTCATGATCGGACATCTGCGCGGCACTATTCTCGAAAAGCATCCTAACCTGGTCATCGTGGAAGCGGCGGGGGTTGGCTACGACGTGCAGATTCCGATATCGACCTACACGGCTCTAGCGGAGCCTGGGGCGAGCGTGGCGCTTCGCATTCACACGCACGTTCGGGAAGACGCGCTGCTGCTCTTCGGGTTCGCTACTCAGGAAGAAAAGGCGCTGTTTGAGCGGCTGATATCGGTTTCGGGCATCGGGCCGAAGCTCGCGATTACCGTACTCTCCGGTCTTCCGACCGCGGATTTAGTGGCGGCGATTCGCAACAGCGATGTGGGACACCTGGTACGCATTCCGGGCGTCGGCAAGAAAACGGCCGAGCGCATGGTGCTCGAATTGAAGGACAAGCTGGCGGGTATCGATCCGACGGGTAAAGCCGCGGCGGTGGCCGGACCGACGCTCAACACGCTCGACCGCGACGTTCTTTCGGCGCTGCAAAATCTGGGATGCTCGCGGCCGGCAGCCGAGGATGCGCTGCGCAAAGTGAAGGAACGCGGAGTCCCGGCCGAGTTTGAACCGCTCTTCCGGGCTGCGCTGGCGGCGGTGCGCTAAGCGAGTCCATGCTGAGCAAGCTAAGCTAAGTTGGTTATCGGATGCGCGAGGCAGGTATAGTTTCCGCGGGAGCTCAGGACGAAGAGCGGCAGTTTGAGACGGCCTTGCGCCCCACGACGCTCGCCGACTTTGCCGGCCAGCCGCATGTGCGCGAGCAACTGGCGATCGCGATTGAAGCGGCGAAGCAGCGCGGCGAGGCGATGGATCATGTGCTGCTGTGCGGACCTCCTGGACTAGGCAAGACCACGCTTGCCGTGATTGTGGCGCACGAGCTTTCGGTTCCGCTGGATCAGACGGCTGGGCCGATCCTGCAAAAAAAGCTGGATCTGACGGGCATTTTGAGCAATGTTCGCGCGCGGCAGGTTTTTTTCGTGGATGAAATTCACCGCCTGCAGCCGGACGTCGAAGAAATTCTGTACGCGGCGCTCGAAGATTTTCGGCTAGACATTCTGATCGGCGCGGGACCTGGGGCGCGCACGCATTCCATAAAACTGCCCGGCTTTACTGCGATCGGAGCGACGACGCGCCAGGGACTGTTGAGCGCGCCGCTGCGGAGCCGCTTTGGGATCGTGCTGCGGCTCGATCCTTACGACGAAGAAACGCTCGGCAGAATCGTGGGGCGCTCGGCGCGCTTGCTCACGATTCCCATCACGAGCGACGCGGCACGCGAAATTGCACGGCGCGGCCGAGGCACACCGCGCATTGCGAACCGCTTGCTGCGGCGCGTCCGCGATTATGCGCAAGTGCGCGCCAGCGGCCACATCGATCTGCAGGTGGCGCAGACGGCGCTCGATCTTCTGAAAGTGGACCGTTACGGTCTTGACGAAGTGGACCAAAAGATCATGCGCACGGTGGCCGATAAATATGGCGGCGGGCCGGTGGGGCTGAGCACTATTGCCGCTTCGATTGATGAGCAGGCCGACACCATCGAAGAGGTTTACGAGCCGTATCTGATGCAGCTCGGATTTCTGGATCGAACACCGCGCGGGCGCGTTGCTACCGAGCGCGCCTTCGACTATTTCCAGATTCCGCGCCGGCATCGTTTCGCGGGCCAGAGTCCCCTTTTCGATTGACCGTCAAACGCGGGTACTTGTCGTTAGGCTCGAACATGGGCGCGCGGGGTGAAAATCTCGAGCGTGCTCTGGCGCTGCTCGAGCGGGAACAGATCCAGGTGATCGCGCGCTCCTCGGTCTATGAAACTGAGCCGCAGGATGTAGCGGCGCAGGCTTGGTTTCTGAATATCGCGGTAGCGTGCGAGACGCGCTTTTTCCCGCTGCAACTGCTGACCGCGCTGCTACGCATCGAGCGCGAGATGGGGCGGATCCGGCGCTTGCCGCGCGGTCCACGTATTATCGACATCGATGTCCTGCTATTCGGCGGCGCAATCATCGATACGCCGCGGCTCACGATTCCCCATCCGCGCATGCTGGAGCGGCGCTTTGTGCTCGAGCCATTGCTCGAAATCGCGCCGGAGCTTGTGCATCCGGTCACGAAGCGGCCGCTACGCGATTATTTGAGCGGAGTAAAAGCGCAGAAACTGCGCGTTATGCGCCCACTTTCTCACTGACCAGCGTTTGCGCGTATTTTTCGAGCTTGCGGGCGTCGGCGTAAAACTTGCGGATGCCTTCGCTGAGCTTGTCGTTCGCCATGGCGTCTTCGTTGTGCATCCAGCGGAACTTCTTTTCGTCGAGGTGCACTTTTTCGTCTTTGCTGGCCTGGGCTTTTTCGGGCGTGAGCGCGGGCGGGATCTCGCCTTGCGTCTTCTGCATTTCTTCCAGCAATTCGGGACTGATGGTTAGAAGATCGCAGCCGGCGAGGTAGGTGATTTGCTCCACTTTGCGGAAGCTCGCGCCCATCACCAGCGTTTTGTAGCCGTATTTCTTGAAGTAGTTATAGATGCGCGTTACGGAGGCGACGCCCGGGTCCTGATCGATGGGAATTTCCTTGCCGCCGTTTTCCTTCTTGTACCAGTCGTAGATGCGGCCCACGAACGGAGAGATGAGCGTGACTTTTGCTTCCGCGCACGCAATGGCCTGCGCAAAGCTGAACAACAACGTTAGATTGCAGTGGATGCCTTCGCGCTCTAATTCCTCGGCGGCGCGAATGCCCTCCCAAGTGCTCGCAATTTTGATGAGCACGCGCTCGCGGCTGGTGCCGCGCTCTTCGTAGAGCCGTATCAACTCGTGCGCCTTGGCGAGCGTCGCCTGCGTATCGAAGCTCAAACCGGCATCGACTTCGGTCGAGACGCGGCCGGGAACAACTTTCAGAATCTCGGTACCGAAGCTGACGAACAGCTTATCCATGAAGGCTTCGGTTTGCGCCTTGGCGTCGCGGCCCTGTTTGTCGGCGTGCTCGAGCGCCTCCTGTACAAGGTGCTGGTATTCGGGGCGCTGCGCCGCGTTGTAAAGCAGCGATGGATTGGTGGTGGCATCCTGCGGTTTTACCCGCGCGATCGCCTGTATGTCGCCGGTGTCGGCAACGGTCACGCTATATTTCTTTAAGGACTCGAGAACGGTCATCTCCAGGAACTCCTCACTCCAGAATATCGCTGCCGTGTTGGCGGGTTTGGCCTGCTTCTCTCTGTTTGCGCAATCGCCCAAGCCAGAGAGCGTGAATGACGTGCTGACGGCATACACCAGCGCGCTCGGCGGAGCAGCCGCTATCGATCGCGTGACTACGCGTGAAATTCGCGGAACCACTGGTCTACACGCGCACGTTACTTACTTTTGGCAGAAGCCCGGCAAGGTGTTGCGGATCAGCAAGCGGGACCACAGCAGCTTCGATGGCAGCGTCGGCTGGATCGCCGAACGTAGAGGGCGAACCAAGCGGCTGGGACACGATGCGGGGAAACGGCTCGAAATCAGCGCCGATCCGCTGCGCTACGTGCACCTCAAGGAAATGTATTCGGAGCTTGGGCCCGGACCGCCCGAAACTGTGGACACGCGCGCTATGCATTTAATCGTGGCTCCGAACAATTTAGGCGCAACCAAATTTTATTTCGACGCCGGAACGCATCTGCTGCGCCGCATAGAAGAGACCGGCGAAACGTCGGCGTACTTCAAAACCTCGACGGATTTTCTGAACTATAAGACCGTGAATGCAGTCCAGTTTCCCTTCCGGATCGTACACTCGACTACCGAACCCGGCGGAGCGAAGGAAGATTTGCGGGTCAGTAAAGTGATCGAGAACGAGCCAGTGAATCCGGCGGCCTTCAGCAATCCGCGGGCCGACCCCAAAGGCCACTAGTTCGTCCGGCGGTTTCGCTCCAGCGCACGATGGCGATGCCCAGGAAAATAATCAGCATCGCCAGAGCCGCGCGGTGGCCGAACGGCTCGCGAAAAAACACATACCCGAGAAACACCGCAACGACGGGATTGACAAACATGTAGATCGATACGACTGCCACCGGGAGGTGCGTCATGGCGTAGATGAAGGCCGTGTAGCCGACGATCGAGCCGATGATCGTGAGGTAGACTAACGCCACCGCGGGACGCATCGCCAGGTGGTGCGGCGCTTTCTCAAATACGGCGGCGAGTGCAAACGACGCTAGCCCGGCGGTGAATTGTTGTACGGCTCCGGTGACCAACGGCGCGGACTGCGTGGCGACGCGCTTTTGCAAGAGCGCTCCCGTTACCCAGGCGGCCACGCTGAACTGAAGAATCAGAAAGCCCGGCAGAGTTCGGCCGCCGAAGCCTTCGTGGACGGCGGCGGGATAGACGAGGAAGGCCACGCCGAGGACGCCCACCATCAGGCCGGCGAGCGTGGTTGTGAGCGGCTTGGCGCCGCGCGGTAAGAGCGCGTCCACACCCACCATCCAAAACGGCGCGGTCGTGTAGAACAGCGCGGCGAGGCCGGTGGGGACATAGAGCTCGGCGAAGACTAGCGCGCCGTTGCCGATGGTGATGCAAACGATTCCGCAGACGGATGTCAGGCCCAATTCCCTGCCCCGCGGCAGCCTCATGCCAGCGAGCGCGGCCCCCACGAGCAACAGGCCGCCCGAAATCACGTAGCGGATGGCAATCAGGTAGAAGGGTGTGATGCCTTCGAGGCCCACGCGAATTGCCAGATACGTTGTGCCCCAGAAAAAACACACTATCGCCAGGGCGACATAAGCGAGACGATTCGTCATGCCTTCGGCTCGAGTCTTTCGATTGCCACGGAGGCAATGCGGTTGCGCTCCATTTGGGTGATGGTGAAGCGCCTTCCACCGTACTCGATCCACTCTTCGACCTTTGGCAAATAGCCGAATTGAAACAGCAGAAAACCGGCGAGCGTTTCAAAGCCGGCTTCGCCGGGCAGGACGACTTTATAGCGCATTTCGAGGTCGCGAATGGTAGTGCTGCCTTCGAGGTTGATGATTTTTTCCTGGTCGCTCAGGAGGGGCCGCACTTCGTCGTGCTCGTCGCTCACCTCGCCGAAGATCTGTTCCAGCACGTCGGCGAGCGTGACCAATCCGGTCACTGTGCCGAACTCGTCCACCACCAGCGCCATGTGCGTGTGGTGCGTCCGAAATTCAGCCATCAACTGGTTCACCGGCTTGGTTTCGGGAACCACCAGCGGCTTGCGGAGAAAGCGGCGCAGACGGAACGGGCGGGTGGCGCGATGGCGATCGTGCGCGAAACGGCGCTCGTCCCAAACACGCATCAGGTCTTTGTAGTTGACGATGCCGATGATTTGCTCGGGGCGGTCTTCATAGACCGGGATGCGCGCGAACTTGTGCTCGGTCATGGCGCTCAATACCTGCTCCAGGCTCGCGTCGACGGGGAGCGAGACGATGTTGTGGCGCGGCGTCATGATCTCGCGCGCCGAGTAGCCGCCGACTTCGATTAACCGTTGGATCGCGCCCTGCTCGAAGTCTTGAAGATGTCCTTCATGGCGGCTCGATTGCACGATGTATTTCAACTCTTCGGGCGAATGGCCGCCATGCGCGTGCCCTTTACCCAAACCGAAGGCGCGCAGAATGAGCGCGGAAGAGCGCTCGATCACGACGACGAAAGGCTGCGAAACGCGGTAAAAGACTAGCAATGCGGGCGCCGCGAGCACCGCCAGCCGGTCCGCCTTTTCGATGGCGAGATTTTTGGGGACGACTTCGCCGATGATCACGTGGGCATAGCTGATGAAGAGAAAGGCCAGCGCGAAGGCAATGCCGTGCAGCACGACGCCCGGCACCTGGGTTTGCAGCGGCTCGAAAGCGCCGCGCAGAAGTGTGTACAGCGTGCCTTCGCCGGCCCATCCGAGACCCAGGCTAGCGAGCGTTACGCCCAATTGCGTGACCGAGAGTAAGCGGCCGGGATTCGCGAGCAGGCTCAGCGCGCTCTGCGCTCCGGCTTGCCCATTCTGCGCGAGCTCCCGGAGACGCGATTGACGCACCGAGACGAGCGACACCTCGGCGGCGGCGAAGAAACCGTTTGTCGCCAGAATCAAGAACAGAAGAATGAGTCGAAAACCCATGCCGCAGAGTAAAATCGGTTGGTGTCAACCCGCCTGGTGCGCTTCGTCAACCTGAGCATAGCCGCTGTGTTGTTGCTCGCGCTCGGAGCAGTCTATTGGCTGGCCGTCCGGCCACTGCCCAAAATTTCCGGCGAGATAACGGCGCCTATCTCCGCGGCGGCCACGGTCCAGCGCGACGCGCGCGGAGTGCCGCATATCGAGGCGGCTTCCTGGCAAGACGCCATTTTCCTGCAGGGTTATGTCACGGCCCAAGATCGATTGTGGCAGATGGATACCTTGCGGCGGTTTGGCGGGGGCACGCTCGCCGAAGTATTCGGCCCAGGCCCGCTCGCGGCCGATCGGCTCTCGCGCAACATGCGCATGCAGGCCATCGCGGAAGCGAGCGTGGCGCGGCTCTCCGAGGACGAGCGCGCGGTACTCGCCGAGTATACGCGCGGCGTGAACTTTTTCATCGATACACAGCGGGGAGATTATCCTCTCGAATTCTCGCTGCCCGGGCACGACTATAGCCCACGCCCTTGGACGTTGGCCGATTCGGTGCTGGTCAGCCTAGTCATGTTTCGCGACCTCACGAATTCTATCGACTCTGAATTGGGGAAAGGGACGATGCTGGGATTGCGCGCGGATCCGGTGAAAGTGAATGTCCTTTTTCCGGCGCAGCAGGGGCAATACATGAATCCCGGGTCGAATGCATGGGCGGTGTCGGGAGCGCACACGGCCGACGGCAAGCCAATGGTGGCGAACGATCCGCATCTGGCCTATGGCATTCCGGGGACGTGGCACCTGGTGCATCTGAAGGCGCCGGGCCTGAACGTCTCCGGCGCGGCGCTGCCCGGCATTCCCTGCGTGATCTCCGGGCACAACGATCAGATCGCATGGGGCGTGACGAATTTGCAAACCGATGTGCTCGATTTGTATGGCGAGCGATTGGACGAGAAGACCGGCCGCTATCTGTACCAAGGGAAGGCCGAGCAGGCGCGGCTCGATCGGCAGACGATCCCCGTGCGCGGCGCCAAACCGGTTACCCTAGACATCTGGGTCACGCGGCATGGACCGGTTGTCCTGCATGAAGGACCACAAAGCATTAGTATGCGGTGGAGCGCCGCGGAGGGGTTCGGCTTTCCCCTGCTCAAGCTCGATCGAGCGCACGATTGGAACGAGTTTCGCGCGGCTCTGAGCGATTTCTGGGGACCGGCGCAGAATTTTGTTTTTGCCGACCGCGCCGGAAACATTGGTTATCAGGCGGCGGGGCGTGTTCCGATCCGGCGCGACTTTTATGGCGACGTGCCTCTGGATGGGACGTCTGGCAGATACGAATGGGACGGCTACATTCCCTACGAGCAATTGCCTAGTGTGTACAATCCGGCGTCTGGAGTAATCGCGACCGCCAACCAGAATACTTTTCCATCAGATTTTGCGTATCGCGTGAGCGGAAGCTTCGCGGATAAATATAGAATTCAACAAATCCGCGCTTTGCTGGGCGCGAAGAGCAAGTTGACGGTGGACGACATGCTGGCGGTGCAGAAAGACGTCTACGCAGCCTACGATAAATTTCTAGCGCAACAGATGATTCAAATGCCTCCGCCGAAGGATGAAGCGGTGCGCGCGGCGGTCGATATTCTGCGGCGGTGGAATGGGCAGATGGAAAAAGACGAAGCCGCTCCGTTCATTACCGAACTGCTAAGCAACGAATTGGCGGCAGGGCTTCCCCGGTCGTTGGTGCTTGCAACAATGAAGCCGTCGAAGGCGGCGCCTAGTCCAGCGACGAAGGGGGCGCGCGTTGTGGGGTTCTCGCTGCCGCACACGCGGCCTCAGGTCATCGAGTCGTTGCTGCGGGAGCGGCCGGCGGGCTGGGTGCCGAAGGATGATTGGGACGGCTATCTGCTGGCGGCTTTTCGCGCCGCGTTGGAACAAGGACGCAAGCTGCAAGGCAGTCCGGCATCCAATTGGCGCTGGGGACGCGCGCTGCATTGGAAATTTGAACATCCCGTAGGTAAGCAGTTGCCGGTGGTCGATTATTTTTTCAACATAGGACCGGTCGAGATGAGCGGTTCGGGTACAACGGTCAAACAAACGACTCTGACGCTCGGACCTTCGGAGCGCATGGTCGCCGATCTTGGCGAATGGGATCGATCGGTGCAGAATCTGGTGACGGGTGAATCGGGGTCGGTGGCATCGGGACATTATAAGGACCAATGGCCGGCTTACTATGTAGGCCGCAGCTTTCCGATGGAGTTTGAGCACGTGGATGCGAAGGACACGCTGCGCGTGCGGCCGGGTCGATAGCCGCTAGTTATCGTAAAAGCGAGCTTGTCCAGGTAACATATACTCCTGAACGAACTGGTTCGGGAGGTTTCACAATATGAGATTCGACGGCATCGCTCTGCTGGTGATGTGCGCGGGCGCGGCGATGGCGCAGGAGATGAATTGCGATCTCAGCGGCTATCACGCGCAGGATGGACTCAAGGCGCAGATTCGCGCGGGCGCGGTCGAGTTGACTTGGGACGGTGAACGCCATGAACAGTTGCGCGCGCGCTTCGCGATCCGGGGCGGGCAACCGATAGTCGAAGAACTGGCGGCGCGCAAGGCCCAAGGAAGCTGGATCGTCCTTGGGCAGAATTTGACGCCGGAATTTGAGATTACGTCGGGAGTCAGGCGGTTATCGCAACAACAAATCGCTCCGCTCGAAGAGCTGAAAATCCAGCTCACGCCGGAAGTTGTCGAGCGCGAGAAGTGGAACGCTTTCTGGGATGCGCCCCTTATGGCGCCTGGGCGGCCTGGCACGAATATGGATTTGCCTCGGAAGCCGGAGGAGATTCGCAAAGCGTGGGCGCAGTATCACGCGAGCGGATGTGAAGTGACAACTGACGGAGCACGGATCGAAGTCACGATGCCCGGTCTCGATGCGGGCATCTTCTCCGGTTCGCTGCGGTACACGGTGTATCGCGGAACGAATCTGCTGCGGCAGGAAGCGGTCGCGAGCACCAAGGAGCAGTCGGTGGCGTATAAATACGTTGCTGGTCTCAAGGGATTCGCGATCTCCGATAGCACGCGCGTGGTGTGGCGCGATACGGCACGCACCTGGCAGCAATACGCATTCGGCGGCGCGGTGAATCAGGACATGGTGGCACTCCAAGCGCGGAATCGGCTCGGCATTCTCGAAAACAACGGAGGCTCGCTGGCGTTTCTGCCGCCTTCGCACAAATTTTTCTTCTCGCGCGAGATGGAAACCAATCTCGGGTATGTGTATTACCGGAAAGATAGCGAGACCTCCTTATCGATCGGCGTTCGGCAGCCCGACCGGGAGATTGGGTACAAGGCGTATGGCTTTTCTGATGAAGTTTGGAACCGGCGTGTGGGAGAGGCGCGAGGAGAACTCAATAACTTCGCGCTCTACAACGCGCCGCCTGGGACCATGCAGCGCATGCCGGTCTACTTTTATTTGAGCCCCGAGGATGGCCGGGCCACGCAGCAGGCGGTGATGGCATTCACACACGATGACGTCTACAAGGCGATGCCGGGCATGAAGGTGTTGGTGAGTCATTTTCATTTCCACCTCAACGAGCAGCTCACGGACGCCGGGACGATGGATTTTCAGCCCACCTGGCTGCAGGTGTTTCGCGGCTTGGGAATCAATCTAGCGATTCTCGCGGACTTTCATTCCGACTCGCATCCGAACGATACCGGGGCGACGCGGCTCCACGAGCAGAAAGTCTACTTTGACGGATGCGCGCGTTTCTCGGATCGTGATTTTCTGCTGATTCCGGGCGAAGAGCCGGATGCAAATTTTGGCGGACACTATATGTTCCTGTTTCCGCATCCGGTTTTCTTTACACATCTGAAGCAGCCGGCTAAGAGTGCAACGGACCAGCCGTTTTTCGAGAATGGCGTGTATCACACGACGACCGCAGCGAACGAACTGGAACTACTGAACAAAGAGAAGGGCCTGGTGTGGCAGACGCATCCGCGCACCAAGGGATCGGCGGGATATCCGGACGCGGTCAAGGACAAAGACTTTTTTCAGAGCGATCGTTTTCTAGGAGGGTCTTTCCAGTCGCTACCGGTGGATCAATCCGAGAAGCGGCTGTGCGAGCAGCGCTGCCTGGGCCTACTAGACGATATGAATAATTGGGCCGGGCCGAGATACATGATTGCCGAAGGCGACACTTACATGAAGTATCCGGACGATGAGACGTTTCCGCAATTAGTGGTGAATTACATCAAGCTCGACCGGGTGCCGAAGTTTAGCGACGGCTGGACGCCGGTTGTGGATACGCTGCGCGCGGGAAATTATTTCGTTACCAGCGGAGAAGTGCTGTTCCGGAATTGGGGCATCGACGGCGACGGCACGAATCGCACTTACACGGCGGAAGCGGAGTGGACGTTTCCGCCAGAGTTCGCGGAACTGGTGTGGAGCGATGGGACAACAGTCGATCGCAAGATTATCAGCTTGACCGGCATGGGTCCATTCGGGAGCCACAAATTTCGAGTGCCGTTTGATGCCGCCGGTAAGAAGTGGGTACGCTTCGCGCTTTGGGATTCGGCAGGCAACGGAGCGTTTACTCAGCCGGTACACCTAAAATAACGTTTCAAAACGAGAGCCGCAAGCCGAACTGCATGCGGCGAGGACCCACCAGTGTGGTGGTACTCTTCCCGAAATTGACGCTCGCCAGACTCAGGCTAGCTGGTCCGAATTGCGTGTGATTCCAGGCATTGAACATCTCCCAACGGAACTGCACGTTGAAACGCTCGCGCACGCGGGTGTTCTTGAAGACTCCGAGATCCCAATTGTTGAGACCGGGCTGCTCAATCGTGTTGCGGCCACCGTTGCCTTCAATATGAATTCGTTGGCCTGCGGAGTTGACCGGATAGGCGAAGGCCGCGGTGTTGATGTAAGCGTCTGGCAGGCTTTGTCCCGCTGCGTAATCGCCGACGATGTTGGGCCGCGAAGTAGTAAAAGTGCCGATGTTCAGCCAGTCGACACCGAGCGAGGGAGTTTGGAACTGTCCCTTGGCGAAAGTGGTAATCCCGGTCAATTGCCAGCCACCGAGAATGCCATTCGCCAACGGATTTAAACCGCTCGCAAACCGTTTGCCGCGCCCAACCGGCAGTTCATAGACATAACTAAAGACTATACGCTGCGGGACATCGTAGTCGCTATGACCCTTGTCCCAGTTTTTGAAATTCGTCGACACGGCGGAGGAGTCGTCTGTCGAGCCGAGATCGAGGGCCTTCTGCCAGGTATAAGAAGCCAGCAGGAAGAATCCGTTGTTAAATCTCTTTTCGAGCCGCGCCGTCATCGCATTGTAATTCGACCAACCGCCGTTATAAGCGAGCAGAATCCCACCGTACTGCGGGTATGGCGAACGCGGCGCGACCGGAATCGTGCCAGTAGGATCGATGCTCGCGATATTCAGGTTGCGACGTTGTGGCAATTTCTGGCCGGTGCTGCCGGCGTACTCGACCTCCGCGACGTAGTCTTGTTTGAAGGTATGCTGCAGACCGAAAGACCACTGGTTCACGTATGGCGTGCGATTGCGGCGGTCGAAGGAGAACGGTGTGAGGTTCGTGGATGCGGCGAAGGAAGGCAGCATGTTGCTCATTAAGAGCGTGGGGTGGGTCGGATCGCTATTAATGGTTTGCGATTGGTAGAACGGCGGTCCAATTACTTTGAATTGTTCTTCGTTGAAATTATCCGTTGCGTAGTAAGTACCGAATCCGCCGCGCAAGACTGTGTTCTTAACGAAGCCGGGGCGGTAGGCGAAGCCAAAACGCGGCGCGAAGTTATTCCAATCCGGATCGACAATCGACGGCCGTACACCGTGGTTGGCATAGACCACGGCAGCGACCTCCGGCGCAAACACCAGCGCCTTGCCGCGTTGCTCGGTAGGCGCCGCAGCGTATTCGTAGCGGATCCCGAAGTTGAGCGTCAGGTTGGAAGTTACTCGCCAGTCGTCCTGAATGTAGCCGCCGTAGTAAGTGGTGCGCATTTCCTGGCTGGAATCGCCTAGCGCGCCAGATGCCTGATTCGGAAGGCCTAAAAGCATGTCGCCCAAACCAAGGCCCTGCATACCGGTAAAGCGGCCGTCGAAGGTGAAGGTCGGATTGCCCGAGAAGTCTGTAATCTCGTCATATAGCTGGCGGCTGATCGTCAGGCCCAGGCGGATATTGTGCCGGCGTGTGTTCCAACTGAAGTTGTCGGTGAACTGGATGTTGCGATCGGTTGCGCCTATCGCTTCCGAAAGCGAACCGACGCCGCTGAAACCGGTTGGGTTGAAATTCGGCACGCCGAAATCGAATGGATTGGGTGACGTATTTTTAAGCCCGAAAACATCCTTTGCGTAATCCTGAGTGAGCGACGTCTCGGCCTGACGGTAAGTAAGGCTGCGATTGTAGCCGAAGCGAAATTCGTTGATCTGGGCCGGACTGATGATGCGCGTGTAAGTCAGCGTGTAGAGCCGGTCGGTTTGTGGAAAGACATCACCGCCGAGCGGCCTGAGTGCGGGCTTGAGCAGTGTTTCGTTCGAGTCGGAGAAAGTCCCGTACAGCAGGTCGTTCGAGGTGATGTGATGATCGATGCGAACGTTGTACTGGTCCCAATCGTTGACCGTCTTTGGGAAACCAATCGTATTGAAGCTGGGGAAATTGGGCGAGTTTGGTGTTACTCCGACATTCGGCTTCGGCTGATACGGCAATTGCTTTTGCACAGTCGGATCCAGACGATTACCTGGGATCACGTTGCCCGGAAACGCGACTCCGGTAGCCGGGTCGATCACGTTGTGACATTTCTTAGAGCTGGGGTTGGCTTGGCAGACGGGAGAACTTAATGGAAAAATGCCGGTGCCCGCGCTGTCGTCGGCGAGATTGCCGGCCATTTGTGCGGCCGACGGGTAGATTCCCGTGCTGGTGTTGGCCTGACGCTGACGGAATCCTTCGTAGTTGAAAAACCAGAAGGTTCTGTTTCTGCCGTTGTAGCCGGGGAACCAGACAGGGGCGCCGATGGCCGTGCCGAAATTATTCTGACTGAAAGCCGGTTTCTTGCTTCCGGTGCGATTTGCGAAAAAGTCATTGGAATCGAAGTTGCGATTGCGCAGGAACTCGAATAACGCCAGATGAACGTCGTTTGTGCCGGAGCGAATCGTGGTATTGATTACGGCCGAACTGCGGCCGAACTCCGCGCCGAAGGTCGTGCGCTGCACTTTGAACTCTTCAATGGCATCGGCGGATGGCCGCAGCCCGGCGCTGCCGAAGCGCGAGTTGCGTGTTTCGATGCCGTTCACCAGGAAGCTGTTGTTGGTTTCGCGGCCGCCGCCGATGGAAAGTGTTGAATCGCTCCGTCCGGTCCAGGAGGTCGCTGGCGACGTGCCGATGCCGAGGGGCGCGGCGCCCGCCGATATCTGCGCCAGTTGAATGAAATTACGGCCGTTCAGCGGCAATTCGACAATCGGCGCGCTGGTGATTACCTGACCCACCGACGCGCTCTCGGCGTTCAGCAGCGTCTCGGCCCCGGCGGAGACATTGACCGTCTCCGTGAGTGTGCCCACGGTGAGCTTGACGTCCACACGAGCACGCTGGCCGAGCGAGATGACGATATCGGTCAGGTTGGTTTTTTGAAAGCCAGGTCCAGATACTTCCAAAGCGAAACGGCCAGGCTTTAATTGACTGAACAGGTAATTTCCGAGCGCATCGGTCTGAGCATCCAAATGAACATTGGTTTCGACTTGCACCAGACTCAGTTTCGCGCCTGAAACGACACTGCCACTGGGATCGGTGACGTTGACAACCAGGTCGCCGGTGATGGATTGGCCGTACAGTAGCGCGGCAAAAGACGAAGCAAGGACGACGGAAACACGACGCAGTATCCGCATGGACTGAAATACTCCCCTTGGGGAAGATATATTCGCGACCGCGGATTGTCAAGAATTTTATTAGTGTGAAACTCTTAGCTGCGGAGACCGTCGAACGCTTGCGCGATTTCTGCCTTGCCTTCGGCGGAAGGCGGAATGAAAGGCAGGCGCGGAGGACCGCCGTAGTAGCCGTTCAGATCCATGGCATACTTCAGGCCCGGGATTCCGTACTTGGCTGCGATAATTTTCGAGGCCGGCAGGATGCGTGTTTGCCAATCTTTACAAGCCTCCTGTTGGCGGGAACGAAACGCTTCCCAAATTGTTACGCAGGCGTAGGGCAGCGCATTCGCAATGGCCAGAATAGCTCCTGCCGCCCCGATTTCGAGCGCGTCCCCGAAGCTGACACCCGCTCCCGAGAGCACCTGGAAGCCGGGTTTCACCGCAGGCACGGTTAGCTTGAGCTTTTCCAAATTGCCGGAGCTGTCTTTCATGCCGATGATGTTGGGGTGATGGGAAAGTTCGGCGATGGTATCGACGGGAAGGTCGTAGCCGGTGACTTGCGGAATGTTGTAGAGCAGAACGGGAATCTTCGACTGGTCGGCGACGGCGCGAAAAAACACCGCCTGCGTTTCCGGCTTGTGCATCTGGCCGCGGTAATAAAACGGCGTGAGAGCCAGCGCGACGTGGTAGCCGATATCGGCGGCGCGATTGGCGACGCGAACGGTTTCGTAGACGCTCTCCGCGCCTACACCCGCGATGAGTATCTTGCCGGGAGCGCTTGCCTCGCGCACCCATTCCATGAGCTGCAACCGTTCTTCCGTGCTTAGCAGCGGCGTTTCACCGGTC
>Ga0193753_10001398_pt1 | contig 20593 bp, 17 predicted proteins | sample H1c2metaG_FD_144925 | JGI IMG/M metagenome (GOLD analysis project Ga0193753, IMG submission 144925) | Soil microbial communities from a riparian zone of the East river system, Colorado, United States - H1c2 | ecosystem: Environmental > Terrestrial > Soil > Riparian zone | place: USA: East...
GTTCCCTTTGTCCTGCTTCCGGTCGCCGTTGGCCTACACCTTCGACAAGGCCAACGGCGACCGGAAGCAGGACAAAGGGAACGATCAGAGCGCGCCGAAGGGTGGCGGGCGGCGCGTGGTGCGCAAGCCGTCGGGCGGCGGCAAGAGCTCGAGCCTGACCACGGGGACCGCCACCCAGGGCCCGGTCGCGGTGGATCCGGACGAGGTCGATCTGTCGGGCGGCCCGGCCGGCGAGCTGGATCCCGACGACCTGTTCGACGTCTACAACGCGAACAAGATCGGCGTGACCATGTGCTACAACAGCGCGCTCAAGCGCGACCCGCTGCTGAGCGTGCGGCGCGCCGACGTGAACATCTCGGTCGCCCCGAGCGGCTCGGTGTCGAGCGTCTCGATCCCGTCGCTCAACGGGACGCCGCTCGGCCAGTGCCTCGAGAAGCGCATCCGGTCGTGGCGGTTCCCGCGCGCGTCGCGCGTGTTCAGCAGCCGCTTCCCGATCATCTTCCAGACCTGATCGGCGGAGCGCGGCGGCCTCAGCCGACCATGACGCGCTCGGCCCGCGCGGCCAGCTCGTCGGCCATCGCGCCGACGTCGAGCCCGGCCTCGGCCGCGACCAGGTCGATCACCCGCGCGCGGGTGACCGGGTGGCGCGGGACGAACAGCTGACAGCAGTCGTCGTACGGCAGGATCGACAGGTCGTAGGTGCCGATCGACTGGGCCCGCTCGATGATCTCGCTCTTGTCGAACGTGAGCAGCGGGCGAAGCACCGGCAGGGACGCCGCGTCCTCGACCACCGCCAGGTTGTCGAGCGTCTGCGACGCGACCTGGCCCAGGTTGTCGCCGGTGATGAGCGCCTTGGCCCGCTCGCCGGCCCCGATGCGCGACGCCACCCGCATCATCATCCGCCGGTAGAGGAGGACCGCCAGCTCGGCCGCGCCGTGCGCGCGCAGCGCCTTCTGCGCGTCGGTGAAGTGGACGACGTGGACCGCCAGCGGCCCGTGCCACGGGGCCAGCTTTCTGGCCAGGTCGAGCACCTTCTCCCTGGTCCGGTCCCCGGTGTACGGGAACGAGTGGAAGTAGATCGCCGACATCGTGCAGCCGCGCCGCATCGCCGACCAGCCCGCCACCGGCGAGTCGATCCCGCCCGACAGGAGCAGCGCCACGTGCCCGGCGGTGCCGACCGGCAGGCCGCCCGGCCCGGGGACCAGCCGGCTGAACACGAAGCTCGCCTCCGCGCCGATCTCGACCCGGATGACGCAGGCCGGGCGGTGCACATCGACCGGCAGGCCGGTGGCGCGCACCACCCGCGTTCCGACCTCGCGCGAGATCTCCTGCGACGTCATCTCGAACCGCTTGTCGCGCCGGTTGGTCTCCACCTTGAACGTGGTCCCGGGCGGCAGCCGCGCGGCCTCGGCCGACGCGACCGCGCCGATCGCGTCGAGGTCGCGGGTGGTCCCGACCGCCGGCGACATCGAGTGCAGGCCGAACAGGTGGCGGAGCTGCTCGATCACGCGGCGCTCGAGCGCGGGCGGGTGGTGGACCAGGAGGCGCAGGTGGGCCGGCTCGATCGTCACGCCGGCGAGCGGCGCGACCAGCCGGCGCGCGTTGGCCACCAGCGCGCGCACGAACGAGCTCCGGTTGCGCCCCTTGAGGAAGATCTCGCCCAGGCGGAGGACGATGAGCCCGCGCGGCGGCGCGCCCCCGGCGTCCGCCGGCGGCGTCTCAGCTGAGTGACTGGACTGCATCGACCAGGATGCCCGCCGCCTTGTCGACGTCGGCCGAGGTGGTCTCGCGGCCGAACGAGAGCCGCACGGTGCCGAACTCGGGCCCGAGCCCGATCGCCTGCAGGACCGGGCTCGGCCGGCGGTCGCGCTCGGAGCAGGCCGAGCCGGCCGAGACCAGGACGCCGCGGCTCTCGAGCACGTGGAGGAGGGGTTCGGCCGGGACCCCGGCGAAGGCCAGACTGAGCACGTGGGGCGCGCGCGGCGCCCCGGCCCCGTTCTCCTGGAACCGGCAGCCGGCCGCGCGCACCGAATCCAGCAGCATGCGCGCGAACCCGGCCCAGCGAGCCGCGTGCTCCTCGCGCTCGGCGTCGGCCAGGCGGACCGCGGCGCCCAGCCCGGCGATGCCGGGCACGTTGAGCGTGCCGGAGCGGAGCCCGTCCTGGTGGCCGCCGCCGCCCCACATCGCGTCGATCTTGACGCCCCGGCGCAGCCACATCGCGCCGGACCCCTTGGGGCCGTGGATCTTGTGGGCGGAGAAGGCGACCGAGTCGACCCCGAGCTCGCCGACGTCGATCGCGATCTTGCCGAGCGCCTGGACCGCGTCGCAGTGGATGTGGACCTCGGGGCTGCGCGCCCGCGCCGCCCGGGCCACATCGGCGACCGGCTGGATGGTGCCGATCTCGTTGTTGACCAGCATCAGCGCGACCACCTGGGTCTCGTCGGTGATCGCGGCGGCCAGCTCGTCGACCGAGACGACGCCGTGGCAATCGACCGGCACCTCGGTCGCGTCCCATCCGGCCCGGCACAGCTGGGCGATCGACTCGCGCACCGCCGAGTGCTCGATGGCGGAGTAGACCAGGTGGCGCTGCCGGGGGCCGCGCCGCCCGCGCGCGCGGGCCGGGCCGATGACGCCGAGCGCGTCGCTCTCGGTCCCGCCCGACGTCCACACCACGTCGCCCAGGGTTGCGTCAGGATCACCGAGGACGCCGAGCAGGAGGGCGCGCGCCTGCTTGGTGCGCCGCTCGGCCGAGATGCCGAGGTGGTGTGCGGAGGACGGATTGCCGTACTCTTCCTCCATGCACTCGACCACCACGGCGGAGACGTCGCGACACACGCGCGTCGTGGCGGCGTTGTCGAGGTAGATGCTGGGCGGACGGCTCATCGAGGGACCATCGGGGGCGGGCGAGGCTGGGGTCTATATACATTATCCCTGGTGCCGGAGCCGCTGCCCGTACTGCGACTTCCCGATCGCCGTGGCGCCCCTGCCCGAGATCCCGCACCGGCCCTATCTGACAGCGGTTCTCGACGAGCTGGCGGTGCGGGCCCGGGAGCTGGAGGGCCGCCGCCTCGTGTCGATCTACTTCGGCGGCGGGACCCCGTCGATCTGGCCGGCCGATTGCCTGGCCGAGGCGGTCGCGGCGGTCTGCGCCGCGTTCGCCGCCGACCGGTCGGCGCTCGAGATCACGATCGAGGCCAACCCGGTCGACTGCACCGCCGAGCGCATGGCCGGCTGGCGCGAGGCCGGCATCGATCGCGTGTCGATCGGCGTCCAGTCGCTGGCCAGCGACGAGCTGGTCTCGCTCGGCCGCGACCACCGCATGGGCGACGGGCCGGCCGCGATCGACGCCGCGCTGTCGGCCGGGTTCCGCCGGCTGTCGGCCGACCTCATCCTCGGCGCGCCGCCGCTGGTCCGCTCCGCGCGCGGCACCGCCGAGGACGCGCTGGCCGGCGCCGCGACCCTGGCCGGGCGCGGCGTCCCGCACCTCTCGGTCTACGAGCTGACCGTCGCCGAGGGCACCCCGCTCCACCGCCAGGTCGAGCGCGGCGAGGTGGTCCCGGAGGACGAGGATCGCCTGGCCGAGCTCTACCTGGGCGCCGACCGGCTGCTCACCGCGGCGGGGTACGAGCACTACGAGGTGTCGTCGTACGCGCGGCCGGGCGCGCGCGCGGTGCACAACTCGCTCTACTGGCGCACGGCCGAGTACCTCGGCCTGGGCAGCGGGGCGTCGTCGTTCCGCCGCGATCCGGACGGCAGCGGGCTGCGCTGGAGCAACCACCGCTCGGTCGGGCGGTACCTGGCCGCCCCGGCCGGCGAGCGCCAGGCCTCGAGCGAGCCCCTCGCCGCCGACCAGCTGCGCGCCGATCGCATCTGGCTGGGCCTTCGCACCAGCGACGGCGTCCCGGCCGAGGCGCTGGACGGGCGCGGGCCGCTCCGCGACTGGCTGGTCGCGAGCGGGCTGGTCGAGGTCGGCAGCGAGCGGATCCGACCCACTTTGCGCGGATTTCTCTACTCGGATCAGGTTGCCAGGCGCGTGCTGGACGAATTTCGCTATCCTTAGGCCCCTCGCTCCCTGATCGATGACGTTCGACATCAACCACCGGTCGCGCAAGATCCTGTCCGCGATCGTCTCGGAGTACCTCGCCACCGGGGAAGCGGTCGGCTCCCGCACCATCACTCGCCGCCACGGCATCGACCTGTCGGCAGCGACGGTGCGCAACGTCATGGCCGACCTCGAGGAGATGGGCCTGCTCGAGCAGCCGCACACCTCGGCCGGGCGGGTGCCGACCGAGACCGGGCTCCGCTTCTTCATCGACTCGCTGCTGAAGGTGCGCAGCCTGTCGCTGAAGGAGAAGGACGACATCCGCGAGCGCTACGGCGAGCGGCTCGACATGGACGAGCTGTTCCAGCGCACCTCGCGCGTGCTGTCGGACATCACGCACTACGCCGGCATCGTGCTGGTCCCCAACCCGGCCCGGCAGAAGCTCCGCCACATCGAGTTCGTGCCGATGTCGGGCGGGCGCTTCCTGTGCATCCTGGTCACCCACGAGGGGCGCATCGAGAACAAGCTGGTCCACGCCGACTTCGCGGTCGACCTGGGCGAGCTCGAGCGCATCCACAACTTCCTCAACCAGCTCCTCGAGGGCCTCACCCTCGAGGAGGTGCGCGAGCGGGTGCTGTGCGAGATGGGCGAGGACAAGAACCGCTACGACGCGATGGTCTCGTCGGCGCTGCGGCTCAGCCACGCCGCGCTCGAGCGGTCGGAGTCGACCGCCGGGGTCATCGTGTCGGGGCAGTCCAACCTGCTCGATCCGGCCCGGCCGGCCGAGCCGGAGGAGCTGGCCCGCATGCGCGCGCTGCTGAAGGCGCTCGAGGAGAAGGAGATCATGGTCCGCCTCCTCGACCGCACCCTGGCCAGCGATCGCATCCAGGTCTTCCTCGGCGCCGAGACCGCGCTCGAGCCGCTCGGCGACAGCGCGGTGGTGGCGATGCCGTACGGCCCCGGTGAACGGCCGATCGGCGCGATCGCGGTGATCGGGCCGACCCGGATGAACTACGGCAAGGTCATGTCGGTGGTCGACTTCACCGCCGATCTCGTGTCCGAGATGATCTCGACCAAGTGATCCGGTACTCTTCTCTTCGCTGATGACGAAGAGCGCGGACATCACCCCTGACGGGGAATCGGGCCCGACCACGAGGTTTGCCGCGGCGGCCGCCGGATCGGGGCAGGGCGAGTCGTCCTCGTCGAGCGACCCACCGGGTAGCATCGCGGAGGCGGCAGGCGAGGACGCCGAGGACGATCTGGCCCTCGAGGTCGAGATCGAGGAGCCCGAGCCGGCCCCGCCGACCCTCGAGCAGCGCCTCACCGAGCTGGAGGGCAAGTGCAAGGAGACCTACGACCGGTACATCCGGTCGGTCGCCGAGCTCGACAATTACCGCAAGCGCACTCGCAAGGAGATCGACGACGCGCGCATCGACGCGCAGAGCCGGGTGCTCCGCGAGATGCTGCCGGTCATCGACAACCTGGAGCGCGCGCTGGCCGCGGCCGGCGGGGCCGAGGCCAGTGACGGACACGGCATCATCGAGGGCGTGCGGCTGGTCATGCGCCAGTTCGCCCAGGCGCTCGAGCGGTCCGGGGTGACGCCGGTGCTGGCCCTGGGCGCGCCGTTCGACCCGACCCAGCACGAGGCGGTGTCCCAGCGCGAGACCGCCGACACGCCGCCCGGCACGGTGGCCGACGTGCTGCAGAGCGGCTACCGGATCGGCGATCGCCTGCTGCGCCCGGCGCTGGTGGTGGTGGCGCGGGCGCCGGCGTCGGCCGCGGCGGGCGGCGGTGGCGGCCAGACAGACCGGGAAGATGGTGGCGACTCGCCGGGGCCCAACGGCCACGATCCCGACGCTGCCTGAGGGGGGAGGGCGGTCCTGAATGGCCCGCGTGATCGGCATAGATCTCGGCACCACCAACTCGTGCGTGGCTGTCATGGAGGGGAAGAGCGTGGTGGTGATCGCCAACGCCGAGGGCTCGCGTACGACGCCGTCGGTGGTCGGCTTCGCCGAGGGGGGTGAGCGCCTGGTCGGCCAGATCGCCAAGCGCCAGTCGGTGACCAACCCGGAGAACACCGTCCACGCGGTCAAGCGCCTCATGGGGCGCAAGTTCGACGACCCGCAGATCGAGCGGCTGGTGTCGATGAGCCCGTACGACGTCGTGCGGGCCGAGAACGGCGACGCCCACGTGCAGGTGCGCGGGCGGATCTACTCGCCGCCGGAGATCTCCGCGATGGTGCTGACCAAGATGCGCGAGACCGCCGACGACTACCTGGGCGAGCGGGTGAGCCAGGCGGTGGTCACCGTGCCGGCCTACTTCGACGACGCCCAGCGCCAGGCGACCAAGGACGCCGGCCGCATCGCCGGGCTCGACGTGCTGCGCATCATCAACGAGCCGACCGCGGCGGCGCTGGCCTACGGCCTCGACAAGGACTCGGCCCAGCGGGTCGCGGTCTACGACCTCGGCGGCGGGACGTTCGACATCTCGATCCTCGAGCTGGCCGACGGTATCTTCCACGTGCGGTCGACCAACGGCGACACCTTCCTGGGCGGCGAGGACTTCGACAACGCCCTCATCATGTACATGAACGAGGAGTTCGGGCGCGAGAGCGGCGGCCTCGACCTGCGCAGCGACAAGATGGCGCTCCAGCGCCTGCGCGAGGCGGCCGAGAAGGCCAAGCACGAGCTGTCGAGCGCGATGGAGACCGACATCAACCTGCCGTTCATCGCGGCCGATGCCAACGGGCCGCGCCACCTGCAGATGACGCTGCGCCGCGATCAGCTCGAGGAGCTGGTCGAGCCGTTCGTGCAGCGCACCCTGGAGCCGTGCCGGCGCGCGCTGGCCGACGTGCACATGCGGGCGGCCGACGTCGACGTGGTGATCCTGGTCGGCGGGCAGACCCGCATGCCGCGGGTCCAGGAGGTGGTGGCCAGCTTCTTCGGCAAGGAGGCCAGCCGCGGGGTCAACCCGGACGAGGTGGTCGCGGTCGGCGCGGCGATCCAGGGCGCGGTCCTGACCGGCGAGGTCCAGGAGGTGCTGCTGCTCGACGTGACGCCGCTGTCGCTCGGGGTCGAGACCGCGGGCGGGGTGTTCACCCGGCTCATCCCGCGCAACACCACGATCCCGACCCAGGCGACCGAGACGTTCTCGACCGCGCTGGACAACCAGGACTTCGTCAACGTGCACATCCTCCAGGGCGAGCGCGACATGGCGACCGACAACAAGTCGCTGGCCTACTTCCAGCTGGTCGGGATCCCGCCGGCGCCGCGCGGGGTGCCCCGCATCGACGTGGAGTTCGACATCGACGCCAACGGCATCCTGACCGTCTCGGCCAAGGACCTCGGCACCGAGCGGGCCCAGTCGGTCAACGTGGTGCCGACCAGCGGGCTCAGCGAGGCGGAGATCCAGCGGCTCATCGACGACGCGGTGTCGTCGGCCGACCATGACCGCCAGCGGCGCGAGCTGGCCGAGGCCAGGAACCGGGCCGAGTCTCTGCTGTACACCTCCGAGCGCGCGCTCAACGAGCTCGGCCACGTCCTGCCGCCCGAGGATCGCGAGCGGCTGGAGCACGACCTCGACGAGTGCCGGCGGGTGCTCGAGCTGGGCAGCCTCGACGAGGTGCTCGACTCGGTGGTGAAGCTGGAGGAGTCGGCCCAGCGGATCGGCGAGATCATCTACGCCCAGGTCGGCGACGGCCAGGACGGAGGCTAGTCGGTGGTCCAGAAGCGCGGCAAGCGCGACTACTACGAGGTGCTGGGGGTTTCCAGCGACGTCGACGACGCGGAGCTGAAGCGCGCGTTCCGCGAGCTGGCGCGCAAGTTCCACCCCGACATCAACCCGAGCACCCAGGCTGAGGACCGCTTCAAGGAGGCGAACGAGGCCTACGCGGTGCTGTCGGATGCGAAGACGCGCGCGCGCTACGACCGCTACGGATTCGCCGGGGTCGGCGGCGCGGTGGCGGCGGAGGGGCAGGGCGGGCTCGGCAACGTGGCCCAGGCGTTCGACGACCTCCTGACCGACATCTGGCGGCGGCGCAAGAGCAAGCGGCGCGGCCGCGACCTGCGCTACACGCTGGAGGTGACGTTCGCCGAGGCCGCGCTCGGCTGTCGCAAGAAGATCACGGTGACCAGCCCGCGCGACGCGGACCAGCCGGCCGGCCAGGCCGACCCGTCGCGCGAGTTCGAGGTGGTCATCCCGCCCGGCACCAAGGACGGCGCGGTCAGGATGATCCGCGGGGAGGGCGAGCGAGGCAGCGGCGCCCCGACCGGCGACCTGCACGTGATCGTCCGGGTGGCGGCGCACCCGATGTTCCGGCGCGAGGGATTCGACGTGTGGTGCGAGGTGCCGATCACCTTCCCGCAGGCGGCGCTCGGCGCGGTGATCGAGGTCCCCACCCTCGACGGCGTGGTGAAGATGCGCATCCCGCCCGGCGTGCAGTCGGGGCGCGTGTTTCGCATGGGCGGCAAGGGCATCCCGCGCACGCCGAGCCCGGCCGGCCCGCGCGGCGACCAGCGGGTCAAGGTCGTGGTCGAGACGCCGAGCCACCTCAGCGCCCGCCAGCGCGAGCTCATCGAGGAGCTGGCCCGCACCTCGGGCGAGGAGCTGGCCCATCCGCGGAAGCAGGGCTTCGTCGACAAGCTGCGCGCGCTGTTCAGCGAGTGAGCGGATGAGGGCGGCGGTGGCCATGGCCGCGCGGGTCGCGGCGATCGCCGCGGCGCTGGGCGCGGCCGCCTGCGGAGGAGGCGGCGGAGGCACGGCCCCGGCGGGTGGGGGAGGCGGGGCGGTGCCCGGCGAGGCCCACGCGGGCGAGGGCGCGGGGGGCGCGGCGGGCGCTGGCGACGGCGCGGCGGGCACTGGCGAGGGCGCGCCCGGCGCGCGGATGAGCGCGGCCGAGCAGGCCGGTGTGGCAGCGCGGGTCGACCGGATGTCGGCCGACCAGCTGGCCGCGGCGTGGCCGCGCCTGGATCCGGCGAGCGCGGCCGCCGAGGCGGTGGCGCTGCGGCTCGCGCTCATCGCGCGCCACCGAGGCGACCGGGTCGACGCCGGGCGCTGGCTGGCCCGGGCCGGCGCCGGCGCGCGCGCCGCGTCGCTCCGGCGCGAGATCGAGCAGCAGTCCCACGCCGACCCGACCAGGGTGACCGTGCTCCTGCCGCTGAGCGGCCGCCACGCCGGGGTCGGGCGCGAGATGCGGCTCGCCATCGAGATCGCCGCGGCGGAGATGGAGCCGGGCGGCGGCCGCGCCGCGCTGCAGTTCCGCGACACCCGCGGCGAGGCGGCCGAGGCGGAGCGGCTGGTCGACCGCGCCGCGGCCGACGGTACGGTCGGGATCCTCGGCCCGGTCGGGCAGGCCGAGGCGGGCGCGGCGGCGGCGCGCGCGGTCGACCGCGGGGTGCCGATCGGCCTGCTCGCGCCGGAGGCGGACGCGGCGCCCGAGGCCGGCGTGTTCCGCCTGTGGCCGTCGGCCGACCGGGAGGCGGAGGAGGCGGCGCGCCTGGCGGTGGAGCGCGGCCACGATCGGCTGGCGGTCCTCCACCCGCGCGACGCCCAGGGGACCGCGCAGGCGGACGCGTTCCGCCGCGCCGCGCGCGAGGCCGGGGTCAGCGTGGTGGCGGTGGGCAGCTACGACCCGACCGCGACCGACCTGGAGCCGGACATCAAGCGCTTCCTCGGGCTCGACCCGGCCACCAACGAGCGGCTGCGCCGCCACCTGGCCCGGCGCGGGCGCAAGGACGGCTGGAAGACCTTCTCCCCCGACGTCGCGTTCGACCTGCTCTACATCCCCGACGAGTACGGCCCCGCCGCGCTGGTGGCGTCCTACCTGCCGTACTTCAACATCGAGGTGCGCGACAGCGACGTCATGGACGTCCTGTCGCTGCGCCGCAAGCACGGCGGCCACGTCCCGTCGGTGGTCCAGCTGATGGGCTCGTCCGGCTGGTACCACGCCGGCCTGATTCCGCGCGGAGGCGACGCGGTCGATGGCGCGCTGGTCGTGGTGCCGTGCGCGATCGCGGCCGGCGGATCGGTCGACCAGCCGAGCGATCAGGCCGCCGAGTTCGCCGAGCGGTTCGAGGCCCGGGCCGGCCGCCCGCCCGGCCCGCTCGCGGCCCAGGCCCACGACGCCGCCCGGCTGTTCCTGTCCGCGCGAGCTCGGGCCGCCGCCGCCCGCGATCCGCGCGCCCAGCTCCAGCGCGCGCTCGGCACCGCCCGCCTGCCCGACGGGGCCTGCGGCCCGGCCCAGATCGGCCGGGCCGGCGACCTCGAGCGGCCCGCCGCGCTGCTCCGGGTCGACGGCGACGAGTTCGTGCCGGCCGATTGAGACGAAGCGTCGAGCGGCGCTGCTACCGGAACGGGCCCTCGCCCGGGACCTCGATGAGCTCGGTGCCGAACTCGGGGCCGATCGGGATGTCCGCGGCGCCCTCGGTATAGATCTCGGTCAACCCGCAGCCGCGGCAGACGTAGGCCTCCATGATCCCGATCGGGGTCGACCGGGACGGCTCGGCGGTGCGCAGGGACCAGAAGCCGGACCGCACCGCCGGGGCGAACGCGATGGCGAGCGGGGCCAGGTGGGGATGGACGATGTCGCGGCCGTAGGGGGCGCGCTCGCGCAGCGACCAGCTGCGCACGAACGAGGTGCCCGAGCAGCGGCCGCACGGGCGCGCCGGGCGCAGCGGCGCGCCGGGCTCGCGGATGCCCATGCGCTGGCGACAGGTCTCGCACACGCCGATGGTGCCCAGGCTCTCGCCGCTCTCGTCGCAGATCCGACAGTTCGCCATCCGGCAAGCGTACCGGTTCGCCGCCGGTCCACAGCTGGTCTAGAGCAGGCCGTGGCCGGCCAGCTCGGCGCGCAGCGCGGCCGGGTCCCGGAAGTGGTGCCCGGCCATGCCGAGCGCGCGGGCCGCCTCGACGTTGACCGCGCTGTCGTCGATGAACAGGGTCTCGCCGGGGACCAGCCGGTGGCGGTCGAGCAGCAGGCGGTAGAAGCGCGGGTCGGGCTTGACCAGGCGCTCCTCGCCGGACATCACGATCGCCCGGAAGCGGGACAGGAACGGGAAGCGGCGGCGCGCGTGGGGGAACGTCTCGGCCGAGAAGTTGGTCAGCGCGTAGAGCGGGACGCCGCGGCCGTCCAGCTCCTCCAGGAGGGCGACCGTGCCGTCGATCGCGCCGGCCATCATCTCGTCCCAGCGGTCGTAGTAGCAGCGGATGAGCTCGGCCCGGTGCGGGTGGAGCGCGACGAGCTCGGCGGTGGCCTCGGCCAGCGCGCGGCCGGCGTCCTGCTGCTCGTTCCAGCCCTGGGTGCAGACGGTGGCGAGGAGCTCCTCGACCTCGGCCGGGTCGGGCACGAGCTTGCGGAAGAGGTGGCGGGGGTTCCAGTCGATGAGGACCCCGCCGAGGTCGAACACGACGACTCGGGCGGACATCGCGCCGAGCGTACCTCGCCGCCGCGCCTCCGCCGATCTGCTAGGATTCTCGGTCATGCCCGGCGACCTGGAGCCCGGCGCGGCCTCGCGCCCGACCCGTCGGCGTCTGGTGATCGTGCACGGCGGACTGTTCGCCCTGACCTGCATCACCACGTTCGTGGCCGGGACCCAGCTGTCCGGCCCGTTCGATCCGGTCGGCGGGGCCGCCTTTGCCGCGACGCTCATGTCCATCCTGCTGTTCCACGAGATGGGCCACTACGTGGTGGCGCGCCGCCACGGGGTCGACGTCTCGCTGCCCTACTTCATCCCGCTGCCCCCCTTCATCTCGCTCGGCACCATGGGGGCGGTCATCCGCATGCGGCAGCCGATCCGCGACCGCAACCAGCTCATCGACGTCGGCGCGGCCGGGCCGCTGGCCGGGCTGGCCGCCGCGGTCCCGCTCCTGGTCCTGGGCCTGTGGCTGTCGCCGGTCGCGGTCAACACCTCGGCCCAGGGCGTGGTCGAGGGCAACTCCTTGGCCTACATCGCGCTCAAGTTCCTGGTCCACGGGCGCTACCTGCCGGGCGCCGACGGCGCCGACGTCCAGCTCCACCCGGTCGCGTTCGCCGCGTGGGTGGGCCTGCTCATCACCATGATCAACCTCATCCCGGTCGGGCAGCTCGACGGCGGCCACATCGCGTCCGGCTACCTGGCCGACCGCCACGAGCGCTTCTCCGGCCGGTTGCACCGCTTCCTCCTGGTGATCGGCGGGGCGGTGTTCACCGCGCTGGTGGCCGAGGCGCGCGCGTCCGGGTGGGCCTGGTCCGATGCGCTCAGCCGCGCGCTGTTCGCGTCGATGCCGTGGCTGGTGTGGGCGATCCTGCTCGCGTTCCTGCGCCGGATGTCGGGCGGGATCTATCACCCGGCGGTCAGCGGGCCGGAGCCGACCCACGGGCGTCGCGTTCTGGTCGGCGTCATGGCGATCGTGTTCCTGCTGCTGTTCACGCCGGTGCCGATGCGGCAGGTGATCGTGCCTTGAGCGGAGGCGCGGCCGCGCGCTGTCCCAAGTGCGACGCCGAGGTGGCGGCGGGCGCCGACGCCTGTCCCGCGTGCGGCCTCGCCGCCGACAGGTTCGAGGCGTTCGCCGCCGAGCCGGCCGCGGCCCCGGCCGAGGTGGTCGCCGCGTGGGAGGCGTGCGCCGCCGCGTGGGAGGACGACGCCACCCACGATCGGTTCCGCGCCGCCGCGGCGTCGGCGGGCGCCTTTGCCTACGCCGCCCGCGCCTACCGACAGGCCGGTCGCGAGCGGGCCGGCGACGAGCGCGCGGCCGAGGGGCTCACCCGCGTGCAGCGCATGGCCGAGGCGTCCCTCCTGGCCGCGACGGTCGCGCGCGCGGCCGCCGAGCCGCGCCGGCACGGGCCGTACCGCAACACGATCCTGTTCCTGGTCGGCTTCATCCTGGTCGCGGGCATCGCGGGGATCGGGATGCTGCTCATCCGCCACCAGCCCGGCGAGACGCCGGACCCGCCGGGAGCGCGCTCGCGCCAGCGGACGGCGCCCACCGCGCCCGCTGCGCCCACCGCGCCCGCTGCGCCCCACCGGTAGAGGGCAGGAAAGGCCTCGGACCGGGACGGCCGGGCGGTGGCCGGGCCTCGGTCGCATTCGTGCTACAGTCACCGATCTGTGAGCGGCCCACCCGCGCCGGGAACGACCGCCGCGCCCGATTCTGCACCACTCGTCGACTCGGACGCCCTGGTCGAGCTGGTCTCCGCGCACGCCGAGCTGTCCGGGGTCGGCGTCGCCGTGATGTCGCTCGCCGGCGAGCGGCTGGCCGCGGCCGGTCCGGGGGTGGACGCGCCCGCCCTCGGCCATCACCACATCCACCCGCTCTATCACGACGGCGCCCGCCTGTTCGACATCGTGATCGGCCCGTACCTGCGCCGCGCCGACCGCACCCACCCGGCCACGCCGGTGTCGCCGGAGCTGGCCGCGGCGCTCCCGGAGCTCAGCCAGGCCGAGATCGAGCGCCTGGCCCGCCACATCGACCGCATGCTGGTCCTGCTCCTGCGCCGGGCCCATCCCCGCCGCGCGACGATCCCCACGCCGTCGTCATCGTCGCCGTCGTCGTCGTCGTCATCAGGGGGGCGTGAGCGGGTCGCCTCGTCGACCGCGCCGCCGCCGCTCGAGCTGGATCCGATCGCGGTCATGGGGGAGGTCGAGCGGGCCAAGACCGCGCTCCTGGCCACGGTGTCGCACGAGATGCGCACCCCGCTGACCAGCGTCATCGGCTACTCCGAGATGCTGCTCGAGGGCATGGTCGGCCCGGTCAACGACGAGCAGCGCGAGTACCTGTCCACCATCCTGGGCAAGGCGGATCACCTGCTCCGCCTCATCACCAGCATGCTCGACCTGGCCCGGCTCGACGCCAGCCCGCCCACCATCGACCGCCGGCCGGTGTCGATCGTCGACCTCATCGAGCGGGCCGCCTCGTCGCTGACCGGCGAGGCCGAGCGCCGCTCGATCGGCCTCACCCTGCCGAGCGCGCCGCTGCCGCGCGTGATGGCCGATTCGCGCCGCATCCGTCAGGTGCTGATGCACCTCATCGCCAACGCCATCAAGTTCACCCCGCGCGGCGGCGACGTGGTGGTGGCGGCCGAGATCGGGCCGCTGTCGCCGTCGGATCACCAGGCCGCCCCGCTGGCGCCGCCCCCCTCGATGCAACCGGAGGATCTGTCGCGCCGGTTCGGCGTGCGAGTCAGCGTGCGCGACACCGGCATCGGCATCTCGGCGATGGCGCAGGCGCGCATCTTCGAGCCGTTCTTCCAGGCCGACCAGTCGTCCACCCGCGAGTACGGCGGGACCGGCCTCGGCCTCAGCCTGGCCAAGAGCTACGTCGAGGCCCACGGCGGCTGCATCTGGGTGGAGAGCGAGCCGGGCAACGGCTCCACCTTCACCCTGTCGCTCCCGTCGGTGGCGGAGGATCTCCACGATCATCTGACCCGCCCCGGCGACGAGTCGTAGCGACATGGACGACGCCGGGACCCTGGGGACGTCGTTCGTCATCATCGCGCTGCTGCTGGTCTGCTCGGCGTTCTTCTCCGGCACCGAGGTGGCGATGTTCGGCCTGCGCCGGGTCGACCGCGAGCAGATGGCGCGCAGCGGCCGCCGCTCGCACCAGCTCATCCTGTCGCTCCTGGCCAAGCCGCGCGCGCTCATCACCGCGATCCTGATCGGCAACGAGTCGATCAACGTGTCGATGTCGGCGGTGACCGCCGGCGCGGTGCCGCTCCTGTTCCCCGGGCGCAGCGAGGCGGAGCTGGCCCTCCTGGCCACCGGGCTGGCCCTGCCGCTGCTCCTGTTCCTGGGCGAGATCACGCCCAAGACGATCGCGTTCAAGCACCCGATGAGGTGGGCATCGGCGGTGGTCCGCCCGCTGTGGCTGTTCCGCCTGCTGGTCACGCCGCTCCGCCTGGTGGTCGGCGGGGTGGCCGCGCTGATCCTGCGCCCGCTCGGCGGGGCCGGCCCGCGGGCGGCGCCGCGCGCGCTCAGCGAGGCCGAGTTCAAGGCGCTGGTCGACGCCGGCAGCCGCGAGGGGCAGGTCGACGCGCGCGAGCGCCGGCTCATCCACAAGGTGTTCGAGTTCGGCGACAAGACCGTGGCCGAGGCGATGATCCCGCGCGACCGCCTGTTCGCGCTGTCGTACGACCTGCCGCTGGCGCGCCTGACCCAGGAGGTGGCGGCCCGCAGCTTCTCGCGGGTGCCGATCTACCAGAAGTCCCTCGACAACGTGCGCGGCGTGCTCCACGCCAAGGACCTCCTGACCCACTCCCAGGCCGAGCTGCGCCGGCTGTCGCAGATCCTGCACGAGCCGCTGTTCGTGCCGCAGACGACCCCGCTCGAGCGCCTGTTTCTGCTCTTCAAGCAGCGCAAGATCCACATGGCGCTGGTGGTGAACGAGTACGGCAAGCTGGCCGGGCTGGTCACCATGGACGACCTGCTCGAGCAGCTGTTCGGCGAGATCCGCGACGAGCGCGAGCTGCGCCGCGTCCCGGCCATGCCCGGCGCGTCCGGCGCGCCCGAGGAAGGCAGCCCGACGTGATAAGCGGCGTGGTCGTCATCGTGGTCGGGGTGGTGTGCGTCGCCATCGAGGCGTTCTTCTCCGGCTCGGAGATCGCCATGGTGTCGGTCAACCGCAGCCGCATCCGCCACCGCGCGGCCGAGGGCGACCGCGGCGCGCGGCTGGTCGAGGAGCTGCTCGATCAGCCGCAGCGGCTCCTGGCCACCACCCTGCTCGGCACCAACCTGGGCGCGGTCACCTTCTCGGTCACCATGGCGCTCTACCTGCTCGGCCGCCGCGGCGGCGGGGCCGAGCTGCTCGCCATCGCCACGGTCACCCCGATCACGCTGATCCTGGGCGAGGTCGTGCCCAAGAGCCTGTTCCAGCAGTTCGCCGACCAGCTCGCCCCGCGCATCGTCTACCCGCTGCGCGCGGCGTCGATCCTGCTCCGCCCGGCGGTGTGGGCGATGAGCGGGTTCGCCGGCTTCATGACCCGGGTCCTGCGCAGCGACAGCAAGCGGGCGTTCGTCACCCGCGAGGAGCTGGCCCTGCTCATCGAGTCGGAGTCGGGGCCGCGCTCGGAGATCAAGCAGCACGAGCGCGAGATGATCACCAACCTGTTCGACCTGTCCGAGCTCGAGGTCGGCGACGTGATGGTGCCGCTCAGCGAGGTGACCGCGCTGCACGAGGACACCACCCTGGCCCAGGCGATCATCGAGGTGGCCGACAAGCAGCACTCGCGCATGCCGGTCTACCGCTCGCGGGTCGACGACGTGGTCGGCGTCCTCCACGTGTTCGACATGCTGCGGGCCGGACCGGGCGCGCGCGGCGCCCCGATCGGCGGGCTGGCCCGGCCCGCGGTGTTCGTCCCGCCCAACCAGCGCGCGGTCGACCTCCTGGTCGAGCTGCAAGCCCACCGCGACCAGATCGCCATCGTGGTCGACGAGTACGGCGGCGCGGTCGGCGTGGTCACCGTCGAGGACATCCTCGAGGAGATCGTCGGCGACATCGAGGACGAGTACGACGGCGGCCCGTCGCCCATCGTCCAGGAGCGAGCCGGCGTGTGGCGCGTCGAGGCGCGAACCCCGGTCGAGCGCCTCAACCAGGAGCTGGGCCTCGACCTGCCCGAGGGGGACGACTACGAATCCGTGGCCGGCCTCATCCTCCACCGCTCCAAGCGAATCCCCGAGCCAGGCGAATCCGTGGTGGTCGGCGGCGTCACCCTCCGCGTCCTCAAGGCCAACGACCGGGCCATCGAAGAAGTCCAGGTCCTCCGCAGCCGCAAGCGCTAGTGCACCGCGGCCGAAATGACGTCAACGAGGCGGTGTGGATCGCCGTCGAGCGCAAGGCGCGACGACGACGGGCTACTCGCTGTAGCTCGAGGAGTTGCAACGCAGCGATCGGCGGTGAGGCGCACCGGATCGTTGATGTCATTTCGGCCGCGGTGCACTAGTCCCGGGTCACGGAAAGCCGAGCCGATGGCGGCCCAGGAGCTTGGTCGCCTCCGCGCTCATCGACCCCGCGCCGCTCTCCGCCCTGAGCTGGATCCCGTCGGCGTCGGCTGACACCGCGACCGACCACTTCTCTGGCTTCGGCGTCTCGGTCCCGGCCGGCTCCGCCTGGAATGACTCGGCATAGCCGACCGTCAGCGCCGGCAGGCAGCTCGGCTGTCCCGACGCGCCGATCCCGCACAGGAGGTACAGCCGCTCGGTCGACTCCTGCAGCACCTGCGTCTCGGCCTGGGCCCCGCTGTCGGTGATGTTCGAGACCATCTCCGAGGTGAGGCGCACGACCAGCTCCGGCTCGCGGCCCGGCAGCACGTCGCGGATCGCGATCTCGTCGGCGGTGACCAGCCGGTCCCACCGCCCTCCCAGCTCGCGGCACTCCGCGACCCCGGGCTCCACGAACCAGCCGGCCCGCGTGCGGACCGCGAGCGCGCAGGTCTCGAACGCCCCGACCCGCAGCATCCGCACCTGCTTCCACGCTCCCCTGGCTCGCAGCTGGCCGGTCTGCTCCTCGAACATCCCCTGGTCCGGCGAGCACGGCTCGTCCGGGTTGGCCGCCACGTACGCCGCGCACCAGGCGGCGAGCGAGCGATGCGGCCCGTCCAGCTTGGTCGCCACCAGCGCCTGATCCGGCGGCGTGTCCGGCGCCACCGCGACCAGACGCGCCCGCACCGTCGGGTTCGGCCGCAGCGCGAGCGAGTCACGGTAGGCCTGTGCCGCCCGGTCCTTCCGCCCCTCCGCCTCCTCGATCCGCCCGAGGTTGTAGAGCGACGCCGCCCGCACCGCCGGCTCCGCCGTCCCCGCGATGCTCTCGAGCGTCGCCGTCCGCGCCCGGGCCAGGTCTCCCGCCCGGAACGCCGCCCACCCCAGCTCCGACGCCGCCCGCGCATCCCCCGGCGCCGCCTCCAGCGCCTCCGCGAACGCCCGCGCCGCCGCCCCGTGGTCCCCCTTCTTCGCGAGCGCTCTTCCCCGCCGCATCGCGGCCCGAAACCTCTTCCGCGCCTCCTCGGTCAGCTCCGCCGGCCGCCGCCGCTCCTCGCCACCGGGAGCCGGCCGGGCCCGAGGGAGCGGCGCCGGCCCGGCCTGTCGCCCTGTCGCCGCCCCCGTCCCGGCCTCTCCCGTCTCCTCTCGTTCCGCCTTCGCCGCTGCAGCCGGCTTCGACGCGGCTCCGCAGCCGGGCGCCATCGCAGCACCGCCCGCGATGGCGGCCATGACCACGAGGAGCTCGCGCGAGGCGTCACGAGATCGGCGCATCACCCGGCTGCGTCCCGTCCGCTAGATCCCGACTCGCTCGGGGACCAGCGTCTTGATGATGACCGAGCGGCCGTTGTCGCTGCGGGTGAGGCGGGCCGTGCCGGTGACCGGTGTGCCGTTGGCGATGAAGGTGATCGTGATGGCCGTGCCCCAGGAGAGGCGGGCCGCTGCCTTGGGCGCGACCCAGGTCATCTCGCCGATGCCGCTGTTGCGCATCCAGTCGTTGGTGGCGTCCTGGTCGCCGTCGCTGAACGTGGGCTGCTCGATGACGAGGCCCGGGCCCATGGGCAGCGTGAGGGCGCTCAGCTTCGGGTCGAAGTCGTGGTTCATGAGGGCGTAGACGTAACGGAACCGGCCGTTGCCCAGGGACGTGGCGGTGACGGCGATCTGCGCCGAGCCGGCGGTCGGATCCTTGTACGTGACGTTCAGGCGGTTCGGATTCGGGACGGCCGGATCGACAAAGGCGTCGAGCACCGAGCCCTGGCGATAGGGCGTGTTGAGGCCGAACGTCCAGTTGTTGCCGTTGAGGCTGGGGACGATCTTGCGCCAGCCCATGCTGTTGAAGATGTTGATGTCGTCGCGGACGACGTACCAGCTCGCGAAGTAGTAGTTGGCCCCCGCCACCGAGAGCTCGGCGTCGCTGGCGACCAGGCGGTGCACCAGGACGCTCTCGCCGCCGCCGTCGAAGTCTCCCGAGCAGAACGGGGCGACCTGGTCGAAGTGCGACGGCGTGTTCGGCGCGGGGAAGTTGCAGTGCAACCAGGTGCCGGCGTGCGGCCGGATCTCCGTGCGCGGCGCCAGGTGGGTGCCGTTGGTGCCGACCCCGTAGACGTCCTCGCAGCCGAGGCCGAGCACGCTGCCGATGCGGCACGCGCCGGGCGCGCAGTTGGCGTTGATGGTGAGAAAGGCGTGCTTCACGTCGCTGTAAGCGATCGGCTCGAAGACCCCGCCGATCTCGCGGAAGAGCGACCACACGAGGTAGGGGTGCTGATCGGTGTTGTACGGCGGGAAGTTGCCGGAGAAGCGGGCCTGCCACGGGACGTTGGCAGTGCCGACGTTCTTGAGCACGGCCGACGGGGTGATGACGACCTTGTCGCCGAGGCGGCCCTGCTGCTGGACGGCGTCCATGGCGATGAGCGCCACGTCGACGTTGCCGGAGAAGTCATCGCAGGCGGCGAGCGGGGCGGCGCCGTCGTCGACGGTGGCCGAGCGCGCCGAGGCCGAGACGCCGAGGGAGGCCGGCGCCACCCGGGCGCGCAGCGACAGCGTGCCGACGACGGTGCCGGCGAGGTGCGGCGCGTCCCACAAGGCGGCGAGTGCCGGCGTGACGGTGAGGTCGACGTTGAAGACGTCGAGCACGCCGGAGGCGGCATCGATCTGATAGTGGGGCAGGGTGCCCAGGAGGACGCGGTCGCCCGACGCGGTGACCACGTCGAAGGTGCGCGGCTCGTCGCCCACGCGCAGCTCGAAGCCGGTGAGGCTGACGGCGCGGCTGCCGCGCGACAGCGTCGGTCCGCCGGTGTGAGCGATGCGGCCGCTCACGAAATCACTCAGGTGACCGCCTTCGACATCGACCGCCATGCACTCGGACGCGCCGTCGAACGAGCTGGCCGGGCCGGGCAGGATCGAGAGGGCGTGCTGCGGCGCGGCCGCGGTGGCGCCGGCCGACTGCGCGGTCACGCCCAGCTCGCGCAGCACGGCGGGGTTGAACGACATCGTGGTGACCACATCGGCGAGCTGGGCCTGCTGCTCGCCGAGGTTGCATTCGGTGGGCGTCAGCGCCACCTCGGCAGGGTCGGGGTTACATGCGGCGAGAGAGGCGAAGAGCGTCGCTGCGAGACCTGCGGTGCGCAGAGCGGAGCCAGCTGTCATGGTGCGTCCTTCGGGTTGGGGTGCGGAGACGCACTATAAGGGCCCGCGCATGAACAAGTCGCTCGTTCTCGCGGCCGATCCATCCCGGCTGGCGGCGTCGCGGCTGCGCTTCCCCCGGCCTTCGCCGGGGCAACTTCGATCGATTCTTGCTGCGGACCGGTGCTCAAGTACGTCGAGTACGTTCCGCGCCGGTTCTCGCCGCTCCTTGCCATCCGGGCGGCTCGACCGCGAGAATCGACCGACTTGTTCATGCGCGGGCCCTGGGGCAACGACCCGGAAACGTATCGATGGCCGCGACGTTCCCGCGGCGGGCCACGGCGCGTGTGGAGGGTACAATCGTCTCGTGACGACCCGCGTCGCGCTCGCGCAGTTCCTGCGCTCCCGGCGGGAGCGGATCCGGCCGGCGGACGGCCGAGCGCGCCCACCTGTTCGCGCTCGCGCACGGCCCGACCCGACCCGCGCT
>Ga0193753_10001399_pt1 | contig 20588 bp, 32 predicted proteins | sample H1c2metaG_FD_144925 | JGI IMG/M metagenome (GOLD analysis project Ga0193753, IMG submission 144925) | Soil microbial communities from a riparian zone of the East river system, Colorado, United States - H1c2 | ecosystem: Environmental > Terrestrial > Soil > Riparian zone | place: USA: East...
TTACTTTTAGTTTAGGTTGGTTTGCGTAGTAGCTGAATTGGCACAGATACTGGAGTTCAGTCTCCGGTGATACAGGTTCGAATCCTGTCTACGCAGCATGAAATTAATTAAATGGGGATATATAGGATTATCTAAACAATGGGTTAAGATAACTTTTGTACAAGATAACTGTTATTACGACAGGATTTCTTTTTGTAGAAAACTATTTCACTGGAAACATTCAGATAGCGTATCTTGTGATGTTAGTGCAGAATTAGCTACTATATTAGAAAATCTTGCAGTAGAATGTTTAACTGAATATATAAAAACTCATAATCATCACTCAACTAAATTGTTAGAAATATGAGTGCATCAGAAAAAATGATTAAATTTAATTCTACACTTGAACAAACAGTTATTACTAGTGTACTTAAATCTAAAATCAAAAATATAATTCGTTGTGAGAAAGGTTTAATGTACAAAGTACCAGAAAAAGATTTTTTACGGTTTGGGTACGATTCAGATGATTTTGTAAGAAACTTATTTACAGTAATTATACAAACTGATGTGTTTAGAGTACCTCGTATATTCAATACTGTTACCTCACGTAGAAACAAAAGATTCATCAACAGTTTTCGACGTAAAATAAGCCCAATTAGCGACAATATACCATTATAAGCCAATGATACCATTTTGACATTATCGTCGCCTCTATGCCATTCTCTCGCATCGAGAGACGTATTTAACATCATATTAACCAGCGTAAAAAATTAAATCTATATAAATGAAAAAATTTCTCGGACTATCTGTAGCTATTATTCTTTGTGGATATACGCCCAGTTTAAAAAAAAACAACAGTTTATATCAATAACAATCGAGTCATTCGGTGCAATTGCAGATGGAACCACTGACTGTTATTATCCATTTAAACTTGCTTCTTTATATGCAGCTTCTCATGCAAACACGACAATTACATTCGGTTCAGGAACTTATTACATTGCTAAATACAGGAGTGTAGATAATGATACTACAGATCATATACATTGGAATAACTGTTCAGGCTTAAAGTTAATTGGTGTTACTGGAACTAAAATAAGTCTTAATGGAACATTTTTTCGAAATTGGGATTACTCTACATCTGATTGTTCAAAGAAAAGTTTTACCAGTGGGTTATCTCCATTTTGGTTTGATAATTGCTCTGATTTAGAGATAAGGAATATGGAAATAACTGGTAACTGCCAAAACACTACCAGGGCACCAGGTAGCGATGAAAATAATCCATCAGTTACAGAAAGTTCAAATATTCTTCTAAGGCTTACAAAATGTACAGATGTATTAGTAGATAGTATGTACTTACATCATGCCGAAGTTGATGGCCTTTGGATAGGCGGAGATAGAATAGGTGGTGTATGGATTAATACTACTAATATAACAGTTACAAATACAAGGTGTTTAAATAATTGTAGACAGGGACTAAGTGCTGGTGGTATAAGCAATGGATACTTTAAGAATTGTGAGTTTAGTTTTAGCGGATTTGTTGGAGGTACTTATGGACACAATGACCCTGCTGCAGGAGTAGATTTAGAACCAGGTTTACTTCATTTTGACGATGGAATATTTTTTGAAGATTGTAAATTTGAGAATAACTATGGTGGACAATTTTTATGTGCAGGTCCTCTATACACATCTAATCTAACATTACTCAAGTGTACTGTAACAGCAGTTGGTTCACAAAAAAATCAGGGTATAACAATTCTTACAAATGGTGCATTAATTGATAGTTGTATAATCAGTATGGGAACAAGAGATTTAAAGATTACAAATGTAGCAAAGCCAGGAAGTAAAATAACAATACGTAATTCGACTATAGATGCTACCAGAAATTTTTTGTTAACAGAATCATCTAATCCATTAGATAGTGTAGTAATAGAGAATAATGATATAAGTTATATTGGAAGTACAATGACTACCAATTTATTTACATTGAGAACAACAAAGTTAAAATTCTTAAATAATACAATATATATTTCACCAGCGGCAATAGCATCAAGGCCTACAGGGTTTCATGCAGTTGTAGCAAATGCAATTATTTCAAGTGGTAATGTATTTTCGTCTGGAATGAGAGTTGATTATAGTGGAACTACAACAGTATCAGATCCTTAAACTAAAAACAAAGTTATATGAAATCTGTATTACAAGACTGGGTGATGGAATTACCATTGAGAGCCCAAGGAACTTTACTAACTTCTGTAAGAGGTTGTGATGATGAACCTAAGCAATGGAGTTCTAAAGGAGTTTCGTATTCACCAGGAAGAAGATTAACAGCTTTTATTAGATGGTGCTTTATGAATCCTGCTGATTTAAGAGAAGTTGATTCAGAAGAAGGTGCATTTATGATGAGTTCTCCTCCAATGCCTTTTAAACCATCAGAATTTGGGCATCTTCCTCAACATTGGTATTCACATGCTATGCACTCATTAGAGATTATAGGGTATAAACATCCTAGTTTAGATATAAGATCAAAAGCATATAATCTTTATTATTTAATGGTAGATAATATGCACCTTAATGTTGAAAATTCAATTCAAATGATAATTAGGTTAACAAAAGACAGAATCGCAAACAATACAGTTGTAAGTTAAAACCAAATAATGTACTACTCATTTTATTTAGACGTCAAAAAGACGATGCTTGTTTATAGGACAGAGGATATAACTACAAGACTTGATGGTATGTCAGAACCTGTTATTTTAAAACAGTACAGTCCAACCATAAACGATATGTTTGAACCAGAATCCACAACTCCTAAGCAATTCTCAACAGAAGCAGAATGCAAACAAGACTTCTACAAACTTCTTTGGGATAATGAATATTACAGGTTTGGAGAAATATTCGGATTAAAACCGGAGAAAAAGGTTTCCACAAAAATTAAAAGTCCTGTTATTTCATCTGCACCTATAACTTTGGTTGAAATTCCTAAACCAATATACCATGACCTACCACAGCGTAATACTGTTTACAACGAAGATTGTTTACTCACTATGTCAAGGATGCCTGATGGCTTTGTTGACCATATTATTACTTCTCCACCTTATAATGTCGGGAAGCGTGTTTCTTGTGGCAAGAACAATGCAATATATATTGGTGATGAGAACATGTATAGTGAAGGCTATGGCGATGAGTTAAATGCAGAGCAATATGAGGAATGGTTGTTTCAAGTTATTAGAGAGTGTATTCGAGTTACTAAATACCATGTGTTCTTTAACATCCAGATGTTATCTAAAAACAAGCGCACAGTACTAAAAATACATGGCGAGTTTTGCGACTATATTAAGGATAAGTTAATATGGAATAAATCAATTGCTGCACCAAATATTGTACCAGGAATCATGCGATCTGCATATGAGGATATATTCATATTCTCAAATGATAATCCAGAATCCCGGGATTTTAAGGATGGAGAGTTTAGCGGTTCATTCAGCAACGTACTTAGTGGAGTCAATGCTTCTCAAAATAAGCACAGAAAACTAAACAAAGCAACGTTTCCGCTATATCTTCCAAGGACAATATTAAATCATTGGGGAGAAAAAGGACAGTTAGTGTACGACCCTTTCAATGGAACAGGAACTACTGGTGATGCTTGTGTTATTGAGAAACGAGATTACATTGGCTCTGAATTAGACCCACTACAATGTGCTGCATCTAATCAGAGAATCAAAGACCGTACTGCTGCAAAGGAGTTTGATTTTGGATAACAATTAAAAAATTACTTATATGTCTGATAGATTAGTTTTATACAATAAATCTCAAAATTTATTTGCAATATTTGCAAAAGATTTTGGGCAAGGTTACAGTATAGGAAATGTTGATGAACTTGCAATACTTGTAAATCAGTCTCATAGTTATGACGAAATGATAGTTGGAGATTTTGATATACTTGAAGACGATGCATTGAATGTTAATACATCTAATAAATGGGAGTATTTTCCTAAGAGTGTCAACGATGAGTATATTAAGGCAATAAATGAAATAAACAAGAGAAATGGATTTTAACATAATGTTAACATAATTTGCGCTAATATTGCCACATTGCCATGTTTCTGTGATGGCCAGATGTACACAGCATTAAGCCGAGTTAAAACGCCGGAAGGATTAAGGATTATAATAAGTTAAATTAGTTTTATGGACAAGAAAGAATATATAGCATCGTTTAAAAACTCTCGTCAAATAAGTATAGATGACTGGGAAGTATTTCATCCATCTCTGAAAATTACAGAAGATACAACTATTGGTGAAATAGATAAATGGTATAGAAAAATGCTTGGTCATCAGGTTCTTGAAGTTACAATAATACAATTAGAACTTCACAACCAATAATTTATGTCAATACAGAATAGACAATTCCAAATAGATACTGTAGATCATACGTACAAAAAACTTCTTGAAGAAAGGGTTTGGTGTATGCAAGGTGCCACCGGTTCCGGTAAAACAGTTATGTTTTGTAAGATTGCGCAAAGGTATGTAAGGCAATTCAATAAATCAGTACTGATACTTGTAAACCGTAAAGAATTACTTGGACAAGCATATGATACAGTAAAAGAAATAACTGGTATTACACCTTACATAATAAATGCAGAAACTAAAAGGTATGCTATAGCCAGGGTCTATATTGGTATGGTTGAAAGTTTGATTGCAAGAACAAATCTATTTGATAACGTTGGTTTAGTAATTATTGATGAGTGTCATATAGCTAACTTCAATAAGGTTATCCCAATGTTCATGGAGGAGTTGATTCTTGGGTGTACAGCAACTCCGCTGGCTACATCAAAACTAATGCCAATTAAAAGATTCTACAATGGCATAACATTAGGTCCTCAAATTGAAACGTTGATAGGGATGGGGTATCTATCTCAAAACGTAACACGTTGTCCTAAGGATATAGTTGATGCCAGCGAATTTAAAGTTGATAGAATGAGTGACGACTATAACGTTGCTCAAATGTCTGCTGCTTATCAGGTTCAGAAACATGTAATTAATGTAGTTAAGGAATACAGAATATTTTGTAAACGTGAGAAAACTATTGTATTCAATGTCTCTATCGAACATAGTAATAACGTAGCCGAGTGTTTCAGAGAGATGGGGTATAATTGCAGGCACCTTGGTTCTGATAACGAACATGAACGTGATGAGATACTTAAATGGTTTAAAGAAACTAAAGATGCAATACTTTGTAATGTGATGATTGCAACTGTAGGATTTGATGAACCATCTGTAAGGAACATTATACTTAATTTTAGTACACTTAGCTTAGTTAAATACATTCAATGTTGTGGAAGAGGTTCTCGTGTAATGGATGAAATATTCATTAAAGAAAACCAATGGAAGTATCCGTATCAATTAGAGACTAAGGATTACTTCAATATAATTGATATGGGAGGTAATAGCGCAACTAATAAGTTTGGTGACTGGAACCAAGATCGTGACTGGGAGTATATATTTTACCATCCACCACAGCCAGGCGAAGGTATAGCACCTGTTAAAACATGTCCACAGTGTCAGGGCTTGTTACATGCAGCAGCAAGGCAATGTAACTTAAAGTTGCCAAATGGTGATTTATGTTTACATGAGTTCAAGAAGATTCAGATGGAAGAGCAGGATATTGAGGAGATGATAATGATAACCAAAGGAATAAATGTTGATGAGATAACAACAAAGTATAGGAAGAAGTATGAATACTATCCTATGCTTGCACTTGGAGAGCATGTTGTTGAAAGAATGTGTAAATCTAATAGCAACTTGACAGATGATATTGTTAATAGGTACTTTAAAATGTATTATGAGTTGTGTTGTGAGTGGTATGATAAGTTTTTAGCTGGTAAAGAATATAGGCTGGATACTATTGAAGATAGCGCTTTTCATATTAAACTTGCAACAAACAACTTCGGGAATCTTTGTAAAAGGTTTACAGGTAATATAATAACTCCGACGAAATTTTACGATTGGAAGAGCGAAACAAAAGATGAAAAACCAACAGGTATATTAACTGTTGATGAGTATAGACAAAAATATTTGGGACACGAGAAAACAGCCTAATTAATGCCAAAGGTAAGCCTTTTTAAAAACGTTGGAGAACCAAGCAATCCAGAGATCATAGATTTAATACTACAACTGGAAGATACAAGGGATGGGAAATGGAAGGATATAACTAATATATGCAGAAATTTAAAGACTAAAGAGGAGAGAGATGCGTATAAAAGAACGATGCCAACATGTTCATACTCAGGTGAATTCAGTTATCGTGCTAATGATAAGTTAATAACTCATAGTGAGATAATCAATATTGATCTTGATTATGTTGAAGGTATTGTTGCATTGAAAAGAAAACTTGAAAATGATAAGTATGTATTCTCTGTATTTCAAAGCACATCTGGATATGGGTTAAGGGTATTATTCCAAATAAATCCAAATAAACATGAGGAGTCGTATCGTGGTATATCAGAATACTTATTTAATGAATACGGACAGGTTACAGACCCTAATGGAGTTTCGTTAAGTAAACCATACTGTGTTACTTATGACCCTTATCTTTGGCTTAATCCACAAAAAACAACACTGTGGACTAAATATCCAAAGGAAACTGTAATAAAAAGACTACCTGATTTCGTACATACGGCTGGAGATTTTGATTATGTAATGAAACAGATAACTGGTAGGCAAGTTAATATTTGCGAATCGTACGACGACTATCTTAAAGTTGGTTTGGCGTTAGCCTCCCAATTTCAGGAGAACGGACGACAATACTTTCACGATCTTTGTCAGTTTTCAAATAAGTATAAGTTTAAAGTTGTTGAGAAACAATATAATTACTGTTTAAAGGCTCATTCGGATGGTAAACGAGTTGGAATATCCAGCTTTTATTACTTAGCTAAGTTAAACAATATTAATATTTGCTCTGAACAAACAAAGAAAGTTGTTAAGGCCACAAAAAGTAGTAAAAGGGTTGGGTTGAAACCTAAGCAAATAATAGAAAACTTACTTAAAAACGAAGGTATATCTGGAGTTGATGAACTTGTAACTAATATATTTGAATCTGGTGATGATTATAATGATGAGGAACAATCTATATTACATGAGTTAGAGTTATACATAAGAAATAACTATTCGTTACGATTGAATGAGGTAACTGGGTATCTTGAACATAATAAGATGGCGTTATCCCAGGGCTATCTCAACTCAATGTTTATATCAGCAAAGAAAGTGATACCTAAGCTGGACTATCCATTGATGAAACGATTACTTATGTCTGATTTTGTTGAGACGTACAATCCTTTCTACGAATTTTTAGGAAGTGATGGCATACCTTATCCATTACCAGCTATATCTGTTGTGCAAGATTTAGATTTATTTCCAAGTCCTCTGATAGATAAGTTGGCATCCTGTATAAAAAACGACCAGCCAGCGTATACTTGTTATTTTTTGAGGAAATGGATTGTTTCGATAATTTCTGCTATGCACAAGGTTCATAGTCCACTTGAGCATATACTTGTAGGGCCTCCAGAAACAGGTAAAACTGAATTTTACAGAAGGTTGTTACCAAAGGAGTTGGTTCCGTACTATGCAGAATCTAAACTTGATAAGGGAAAAGATGATGAACTACTAATGACACAGTATATTGTGATAATGTATGATGAGTTATCTGGAAGAAGCAAACAGGAAGCTAATAAAATGAAGGCTTTAACATCTGTTCAACATTACTATATAAGACGACCATATGCCGAAAATAATGAGAAAATATTGCGTCTGTCTGTTTTGTGCGGTACTTCTAATATCTTGCAAATCATTAACGACCCTGTGGATAATAGACGGATTATTCCAACCGAGGTTGATGATCTCGATAGAGTCTTATACAATAGTATTGATAAACGAGAGCTTTTCTTTGAAGCATTCAGATTATATAAGGCAGGCTTCGACTGGAGGGTTACCCGTGCTGATATGCCTTACCTTAATATTAATATTGAAAGATATCAACACATTGTTAAAGAAAAAGAACTAATAGAGAAATATTTTGAGCCATGCGAAGATCATTTAACCGGATATGAAGTTGTAACATCTACTGATTTTCTTGTGGAAATTGAATTTTTAACAAGGCAAAAGTGTAATCCGGCTGTATTAAGAAGGCAACTTGAGTTATTGGGATATGAATATAAAAGTAGGCGTGTTGGCAAATTCAAAGTTGTAAAGGCTTGGGGCGCAAAGAGGATTAATAGACCAGGAAGCGATACTACAGAGCAACCATTAAATTTTTGATATGTATAAAAATCCTCCATACAAAAGAATAACTTTAAGTATTCATGAGATACAAAATTTATCTCATGAAATATCTACAGGTAAAAAACTAAAAGATATAGCAAAATCCTTTGGATGGTCTGACTCTAAACTTATGCAACAGAAGAAATTATTAGGAATAAGTAAGCCTAGTGATTCTTTTGATAATAAGAAAGTTACATTGCAACTTAGTATACCTCGTAAACATTATAATTCAGCGTTAAAGAGATTTAATGAAATAATTAAAAATGATTACAAGGTTACTGATAAGAATATTTAACAGGCTGTTAAAATTATGTTAAATGTTAAAAATGTTAATTATGCTATCATATATATATGTATATTGCGGCATGGTCGATATTGACCAGCTACGTAAAATTTACTACAATGAGTGATACACAAACACAACCAACACGAGGTTTAATTCCTCAAAAAGAAGCGTTAAAGTTCATGACTGGAGGTAACTCAACTGTTACATTTAAGTCTCTTATATCTGGAAGTCACTTTACTTATAAAATTGTAGCCAGCGATGATCAGAAGTTCTTATTTATTAAGGTTTTAAATGGTCCTGATAATACGAGTAATTATAAGGATATATTGATTTTTCAACTTAAGGACGATGGAACTCCATGCCTTATGAATAGGAGTGGTGTTAAACCTTCTTCAAGTATTGTAGCCTTTAGATTCGTATTCATGAATCTACTACTTAAGCCAGGAATACCAATGACTAACCTGGAAATTTGGCACGAAGGTAAGTGCTGCAGGTGTGGTCGTAAGTTAACTGCACCTGAAAGTATAGCTAACGGTATAGGGCCAGAATGTATTACTAAACAAAACTCATTTAATATTTAAGTAAAACTAAACACTATGTCAAGAAAAACTGACGAGTTCTTCAATCAGATAACATCATGCGTTGAGAACGAAACACATGTTAGAGTACACTTCAACTCTCACATCAAAGTACCTGTTGTTGGTAAGTTTGTATATATTGAAGATTGGTTAGAATTACAATCAAAGGAGTTCGTAAGATTTGTAACTGATGGTAGCGAAAATGGTTATAAGAATGCAAATGAAAAGATGAGGCGTTCATACACATTACTTTATAAGGTATCTGATTTCTTACTTATAAAACCTATTGTATGATTTACATTCAGTATCAGACTATTGGCAATAAGTGTTTTCTTAACGGCCCTTACTACGAAGGCGATCTTGTATACTTAAAAGGTTCTGTTATTTCAGGAGTTAAAATAAATTCTATATGGCGAGTAAGAAGCATACACAGTCAAAAGGTTCCAAGACTTCGCAGTCCGTACTATTCGATGTACCTGCAGTCGACAAGCCAGCAACAGATCGAAGTGAAAGAAATGCAGATTCCTCAAAAATAATCGTTGTTAATACTCATCTTAGGGACGTGTATGGTTTAGGTCTAAACTCTCTATACGAAGGAAGGTCTTTAATTTATTCATCTTTTGCGGATTACATTCGCAGATCAAATGTACTAAAATGAAACAACAAGTAATAATTCCAAGTCTTAATATGCCAGCATACTGTATGTTAGTTGATTCTGCAGTAGTTTTGGTTAAAATGAACCTTCCAGCAGCAATTGTATTATCACATAAACTTCTAAATCAGGAAATTCAATATTACACTGCATTAGAAATTCATCAAATTATAAATAATTAAGTTATGACACCTATTCCACCTATGTTGCAAATTACAGGCGATGAACCTTTTTATCCTATTTATCTTAATAATGGTGTAACTATCCGCCAGGAAGTAATCCTTCGGTTCATGGTTGAAAACTCTAAGTCATTTGGCCATAACTTTGAATTTTTATCAGAGACAGCACAAGACTTTGCATACGCATACATCAAAACTATAAACAATGATCAAAATAAACAATCTTCTAATTGAGCATCTGAACATTCATATTAATATAGTTGATATGTACAATGATTACCCTGTGCTAATGCTCACTATGTTCTCTAAACGTGATATTATACGATCTCACGAAATCGTATTAAACTCTAAACTTAAATTTTATGAGGTTCCTGTTAATTGCCTTGCTTTTGCTATCGTGTAAAGGCCCACTACTGATCAATGGAGAGAAACACATGATATACAAGGGTAACTGGAGTCATTTCCACAAAAAACAAAATCTAAATACTGATACATTATGTCTAAAAGAGCGACTGTAGCATGTGTAACATTTCTTATACTATGGTTTATTTGGTTTTATTTCTTACTAAACAAAAAATTCATACTATGCTTAGTCCTAACAATTGTGTTGCTGTGCCTTGGCTTGATCGTAAAGCGAGTAAATTTCTGATACTATGGCTGATTGAGTTACCGATCATTCTATGTATAACACCTGTAGTAATCATTATTATTTATCCTTTAACTGTCATACTTTATGCAACCTTCTGCTCTAATAAGCGGTCTAATATCAGTTTACCAGAAGGCGATTGATTCATGCTTACAAGAGACTGACGAAGGCGCTATTGAGTGCTGCTTTGCATACGGTGTATCTCAGGGAGTATGTGCAGCAATGGCTCATAACTTTGGTCGCAATTCCTCAGAAATGCTTGCTAATTTTAATTCTCTTGCGGATATACTTTCCGAATACTATGATACAGGAACTCGGTGGTTTGGTAAACAGCCATGCCAGTGTTCCACAAAAGAACAATTAATTGAAGCTTTGGAGTACAGGCTTGACATCTTAAAAAATATACAATATGAATCCTGCTAATGATTTACTTAAAAGGTATTATGATTTAATAACTAATGTACCGACTTGCATTTCGCAATTGGCAGATTGGTCTGATAATTGGAAATCTTTGAATCAAGAAATAATCGAATTCTTTAAAATCAAAACCTCACCATGCCCATCAAACCAGGATCCAGCCGAAACAACTGTGTAAAAGGAGTTAATACCTTCTTACAATCAAAACTTATCGGCCCTGGTGAAAGGTGGGATTTGATTCAGACTTATCTGAAGTTTCCAATGGAATTCAGTATGTCTAATTACAAAGATGCCTGCCAACTAATACAACAAGATTTCAAGAGATTCGCTCGATTTATACATTCACATACTCAAACCAAAAACTCAAACACATGACACTAAGAGAATTTAAACATCAGGCTGATATTTTACTACCTGATGATAAGTACAAACAGGTATCGGCTGCTATTAATGTATCAGATAACGCTGAATTTAAAATTTGGTCTAATAAATACATCAAATACTTTGACGGTAATACTCCTGAAGAAGCATTAGATGCAGTACTTGCGCATTTGAATGGTATCGTGCCGGATATTGAGATAACTGAACCTGATAAGCCAAACGATTCATTCGAAGAGATGGCTGCTATTGCCGCATCACCAATAGTCACAATAGATAATCTGGATAAAGCGGATGATCTTCCATTTTAACAAGAACACAATTATGAGCGCAGCAGTATTCTTAATATCAATTATAGGTGCATGTATACTTACTTATTTAGTTACAATTCTTATTGATATTATTGAAGATATAAATAACAATAAAAAATCATAGCCCCTCTGACTGGGCTCAATCACATGTTAGTAAAACGCACATCAACTTTAACAGGAAAGACTCATCAGTTAGATATTCCGATTACACATGAACATCTGGAAGCATTTGAATTAAATGGAGTTATATTCACTTTAAGTTCGGCTCATGTTCGCTATCTTCAATACGGCATTACACCTGAAGAATGGCAACAACAACTGGATGAATTGGACAAAAACGACGATACAGACCCTAATTCGAGGTATCACAGTTAACTGATTCTGAATGGCAAGCACAGTTTTAACAAATCCACTAGTAAATGTATTTTATTTTTTGGTATATGTCGCGTATTTCTGACATTTTGTATGGTTTACTTTACAATGGCCACTTTGTCACCCACTACACGTAATATGCTGATATTCAATTAGTTACGAATGACATATTGGCATGTAGTGGGCAATGTAGTATTTACGAAATGTTTCTTACACTACATGCGAGACAGCCACCACAGCGGGTTACATGGAATAAAAAATTAAATGTAGTGATTGTAGTGGGGTAATCCAAAAGACCCACCAGCATTTTGGGCAAAAAAAAAATATGTCAAATTAAGGAAGCCTTAAGTATGGTATATTACGTATATTGTTCTTAAGTATGCTATAACTGTAGTTAATGAATCTGTATATTCCTTAATTTGACAATATGAAAATAATGGTATATATTTGTACGGCTCGCAGCAATTTACCCCACTACAAATGCGTTTTTTCGCTTGTAACACGTTGATTATCAATACGTTACGTGTAGTAATGACGCACTACAAAATTACTACAATTGGGTGTAATGTGTTGATATTCAATATGTTACGTGTAGTGCCCCCCGTTACTACACGTAACATGCTGATAATCAGCGAATTATAACATGTTGATATTCAATGACTTATGAAAAACACACTAAACACACAGATATGATAAGTACAGTACAAAGAGAAGACACAGTTCAAGCATCAGCCCGTAAGATATTTGAACATTTCGAAGTTGGGCAGAGTTGTACAATTACAGGATTCGTAATTATGCCAGATGACTCAATTGACGAGAAAGGTAAGTTGGTATGCGATGAGTTGATAAGACTTGATTTCGTTGAGAATTTCAATCGGTCAGGCTCAACTCGAGGTAATGGTATGCGACGGCGAAGAATACGTCCAGAGAATAGTATTGGCGACTATTTAAGGAAAAAGACATTCCAATGGCAGAGAAAAATAATTGATAACCAAGTAAGATATACTATATGGCGCATACAATAATTACTTTAAACAGCAGGTTCACTCTGGAGTTTAAGATTAAACGTGATAACCTGAAAAAGATAGAGGAGGTATTGAATGTGAACGGATTAACTCATACAACCTGGCAGCAAACAGGTTTCCCAGCATTTTATTCATTCAGAGTAGATTGTAACTTACGCCAAGCAGAGTTGGCACGACAATTACTCAAAAACTTTAAATTGTATGACTAGTTCAGAAGAGCGCCTCCAATCACAATGCACCCAATGGTTCTGGAACGAATTTCCACTGGAGCGCAGGATGTTATTTCATGTAGATAATAACTCATGGAATGCTATAGTTGGCGCAAAGAAGAAAGCATTAGGTGTAGTATCTGGTGTGAGTGACTTGATTTTTATTGTGGACTCGGCTGTTATATTCATTGAAATGAAAATACCAGGTGGAACGCAGAGCTCTGAGCAGATGGACTTTGAGATGAAGGTGAATGTGCGCGCACACGAGTATGTGATTATTTATTCTTTTGAGGAATTTAAGAAATTTATTATTAAACGTTTAATGAGAGCATTCGATGGAAGATCGTAAACAAACCTCACAACAACAATGGGAGGTTATCAATAATTATCGAGAGATACAGTCAATGACACCAGAACAACTATGGGACAACGCCATGTCTTACTTTGAGTGGTGCAGAGATAACCCGATACAGGTGTACAAATCAGTATTAAGTGGCAAAGATGTAGGCAAACGTGTGTTACTTGACCTTCCGGTTATGTTCACAATCAAGGGATTATGCCTACATTGCAACATACTAGAAGAGTACCTGAAATCGTTGAGGAACATGAAGGATACAGCACCTGACTGGTACATAGTGGCTAGCAAACTGCTGTATATCATACATGATCAGAACATGACTTACGCTGCCCTGGACCTGTTTAATCCGATACTTGTTGGAAGATTACACAATATAGAGAAGGACGACTCGCCGTCTGGCAACATTGTTATAGAACATGTACAGTATTTGCCAACTCTAAGCAAATCTGAATCTGAAGTTTTGGATAAGTTAGAATCGAAAGATCAATTGTTTACAAAAGACGATTTATAGAATTCCTACAGAGCAATTTGCATCTGGAGAAATCGAAAAACTGATTTTACCTGGAATATTGAGTTGTTCCAGGTATTGTGCATTGGCAGATAGCTTGCCATAGCTGGTATTAGCCATGGCCAGGTAGTATGTGATATACAGTACTGCTTTGCTCTCATGGTACAATATACGACATATTGGCACAATGTTAAACGATTTAACGTCTTTTTGTCAGTAGCTGTTTAAACGCATTTTAAGCCGATTTAAGCCGATTGTTTGGTCAAACATATAACCATAAGCCGACCATGCCGATAATCGAAATTTGGGGAAATCGGCTTGAAATGTTAAATATTTGTTAACATGCTAAAATGTTTTAAAACAATGATTTTTGTATTCATATAATAGCTATATTTGTGTTGTGATTGAGCGATGGATGTGGTAAATGTCTCCCAGTAGTGGGTATGGCAGGTATTGAGTTCTTTGAAATATTGGATAAATTTGCATTTTTTAACCGGCGTAGCTATAAACATAACAGCTACCCACAACCCAATATATATATTATATGGCACAAACAAAACCGTCCGCAACCAAAGCCGACGTTAAACCGGAAACAACAGCAACAGCAACCGAAACGATTGCTAAACAGCCCGAAGCAACCAAAGCAGCCGAACCAACATCGGAAAAGCTAATCGAGTTACGTGCAACCAAAAAATCCCATTTGATTGCTGCCCGTGGTTTTGAACCCGACAGCGATGGCGAAGCAGCCGAACTGCTCGAAGCATACAAAATCGAGCAATTGATTAAAGCGGAAATTGCAAACATTGCAAACGTAGCGAAACAAGCTGAATTGCAGCTAAAACGCAGCGAACGCATTGCTTTAAACGATGCTATGCTTGAAGCATACAAAGCATTGGTTTTGTTCACAAGCAATCCCGATGACGATGTAAGCAGCATTGAATACAACACATTGTCCGATGCGTTTAAAGCAGCACGCGAAATCGTGGATAATGAATTGCTTGCTAAATACAGCGTACCGGTTAAAGCAGCTACAACAACAACCGGAAGCATAGCCGGTGCAAAGCTAAGCGATACTGAAAATACCGCTATGGTCGCAGCCAACCACGCCGCTGGAATGACCGACGCCCAAAACCGTGCTGCTTTAATGGCCGCAGGAGTTCCAAGGTCTACAGCATGGCATAGCGTTAACAATTGGCTAATTGCTAACAACCTCAAGAAATAGCCGAAACAATATTCATGCAGGCAACATATTGTTGCCTGCTTCATTAAGCTAAAATTAAAGCACAATGATAAAAGCAATCAAAGCTATGCTACAGGCATGGAGCAATCAGCAATTTGCATACGGTAGCTGGTAAAGGCAGGTACCTGAGCAACTTAACATTTTGAAACAAAAAAATTTCAAAATGTTTTCGCCTCTTCCCCCTATCCATAAATCTTTTTCTAACTTTGAAAATTAATCTCCTGTAAATTTTTATCCAGATTTCAAAATAAATTCCTATATATCTCAAAGCGAAAGGCGCTCCTCGGGTTCGAGTCCCGAATTTGAACTAAATATCCTCAATTATGCAGACATGTGAAAAAGCAGCATAAGACGAGCCTGGGAACTGACCCCTTAGAGGCGCTCGCAGAAAAACAGCTTTAATCATTTATTTTTTGAGGAACAACCCTGTCGCTCGCAGTCTCGAGTATTAATTATGGAACTATATGAATGTGGAACAAATGTAAAATCAGTTCAAGGTAATATGCAAGGTATTATCACTGGTATAAATATTAGATTCGGTGCAATCCAATACGAGTTTTCTTATTGGTTAAATGGAGATCATAAATCAATTTGGGTTTCTGATGTTGAGATTGAATCTGAAAAAGAAAAGCAAAAAATTGGATTTATTAAATAACCATAACTATGGAACAAGAACAAGCAACCACACCAGTAAGCAGCGGCAAGTTACTTCAGGTTATGCAAATAGCCGAAGATTTGTGTTCATCGCTTGAGTTCCTGATTTTGCCTGATAAAACTCGGATACTCACCGATATGATGAAACACGAGATTGAAGTTATCCGTACATTTTTACGTCAAACAACTAGCAATGTATAATCCTCCACCTCCTCCGCCAAGATTCCCTACTAAAGGTGGTAGGCACAGGTATAACCAAAAAACAGATAGTTGGGATAAAATACCTATTACACGTAAAAAATCAGAGTACACTCCTGGTTACACCACTCCATTTTCTTTGTGGAAGTTGCTGCGCTCTGCATTGAAGTGGCTGCGCGGCCTGTTCCTGCTTATTATAATTTCCAGTTGCTACGGCACCTACAAAATCCCCAAAGTAAACGAAATCGAGTTTAAGAAGCTGTCTAGTGTATCAAAGAAGTTATGTTAATATGTGGATAACTTTTTCATTGCTATGTCATATGTATATGTATATTGCATTGTGAATGAAGGTAACGCCCATATATGACCACACACTAGAAGATCTTAGGAAAGGAGTACGAACAATAGTTCACCAGGGCGGTTCATGGAGCGGAAAGACAGTTAATATCCTTCCGGCCCTTGCTACACTGGCTTCTGAAGAGAGTGGGGATGATGCTGGAGTTACAACTGTAACTTCGATGAGTATGCCGCATCTTAAAGGTGGAGCCCTAAGAGATTTTGAAACATTCGTTTATCCAGAGTTCAAATCTGCTATCAAGCAGTACCACAAAACAGATCACATCTTTACATTTAATTCTGGTTCAGTAATTGAGTTTAAGACTTTCGAAGATGAATTAAAAGCAAGGGGCGCCAAGCGCAAGAGGTTATTTGTGAATGAGGCGAACACGTTCTTGCAAATGTTGTTTTTTCAGTTACATGGCCGTAGCGATCAGACAGTAATTGATTACAACCCATCCGAAAGATTCTGGGCTCACAACGAGCTAATTGGTGAAGAAGGAGTTAACACGTATATTTCAGATCACAGGCATAATCCTTTCGTATCAGATAGCAAACATGCTGAAATTGAGAAGATTTGCACGTTTGCCTACGATAAGTTTGGTAATATACTGAAAGACGATAAAGGCTCGCCGATTGTGTTGAAAGGTGATTACGAACTTTGGAAGGTTTACGCACGAGGTTTAACAGGAAATATCGAAGGGGTTATCTTCCCTAACTGGGAAATGATTGATGATACAGCCTTTCCAGCAGACAGGGATTACGTTTTCTCAATTGACTTCGGATATAGCGTTGACCCTACTGCAATGATGAAGATGTGCAGGATTGGAGATACATTGTTCATTAAAGAGTTGTCATACCGTCCAGGAATAGATGAATTTGAAATAAAATCTATACTGGAGGCAAATGGCTGGAACAGACAAATACCGGTTTACTGCGATCATGATGCCGATATGATAAGAATGATGAGAAATGCTGGAATACAATACGCAGAGCCAGCACGTAAAGGACAAAATTCAATAAGTGCAGGTATCAAGTGTCTGAAAATGTACAATGTTAAGTACACAAGCAGTTCAAGGAATTTGCATCGTGAAAGAGCACTGTACGTTTGGGAAAAAGATAAGATAACAGGTAAATCCATCAACGTTCCAGTTGAAAGGCACAATCACTGTTTTGACGCAATAAGATACGGAGCATATACCAAGTACTTGAGAAACCAATTGAAAAGAGCCTGATGCGCAACCCATATATGGCTATCGCATTTATTTTTTGAGGAATTAAAACTTTTTTACATGGCAAAGAAAAAAATCACCAAACAGACAGAAGGAGTTGCAACTCTAACCGGACACGTAATTGACCAGGAAATACTTATGAATAATTTTCCATCTCACCCTCCTCATGCAGAGGCTTTGGCGGCAAAAAATGAAGAGGCTAAAACAATGCTTTCGACTGATGAAGGTGCAAACGATAAGTTGAACGAAGACGCTTACTTGTAATGAAGCAAGTTAAACATACATATATAGTTAAAATGGATGGAAGTAAAGATCAATTATTCATCCAAAGAGAAGTCGTTATGTACGAAACTTATGGAGGTATTTTTTATATTGACATTGGACATATTCAATTGGTTACGTCAGAGTTGGCACAAAAATTACTTGCATGAAAATTGAGATTTTAAAACCGGAACAACTTCAATATAAGGATTCAAAAGAATTCCTTGATCGCCAGCAAAATATTGATACATTAATTGCACTTGCAAGAGTTGGCGAAGTTGTTAAAGGTGGAAGCGAAGTTGAAACCGAAATAGTAAAAACAATTAGGAAAATATTAGATAAACTATAGTGAGCAGCATCCTGGTAACAATGGAGAGATCAAGGGGTCTCAAAAGAAGGTCCGAACCAGGTGATACTGTTCATCAGGTTTCTATCAGTGCTCAAAATAATCTATTTGGTTCAATTGGTGAAGGAAGATGGCCTATGAGTCCAAATGCGGACTTTATGCCGATTGATAACGAAGGTGGTGTAATGAGGATGAGAGGTGATGGACACCAGCCAAAATGGTTAGGGTTAGACAGTTTACTAATGCAGTCTTGGGCATACGATTTTTGTTCACCACTTGCATCAGTTATTGATAGAGTTGCAGAAGCTGATACAAATGGAAGGATTGAATTTGTTGATGAGAATGGAGCAACACTTAAAAGAGAGACTGTAAACAAAACTCCAAAGTTAGGAAGGGTTAAAAGGTTATTTAAAAGACCAAATCCTTTACAAACATGGCATGAGTTTAATAACGAACAAGTTGTTATTTGTAAGAAACATGGTTACTGTCCTGTATTTATGGTTCGTCCAAAAGGAATGGATGCAACACATACAATGTGGATGTTTAATATATCTCCTTTATGGATAACACCTCATCAAAATACAGATTTTGATATACTTGCACCTGAATCAGAAAATAAGTTTAATCCAATTAAAAACTGGACTCTTTCAATATACGGACAAAGGTTTGATATTGATGCAGAAGATATTCTTGTTATAAAGGATGGATTAACAGCAAGTACATCTGGAGTAAGACAGAATTTTGGGTTGCCAAAGTCAAAAATTGAAGGCCTTGATTATTTTATATCAAACATCTGTGCAGCTATGGAGGCTGACAATGTTCTCTTGAAAAAGAAAGGCCCTCTTGGTGTTTTTAGCTACGATCAGAAACCTGATATGGCTGGATTAACTCCGATGCATGAAGAAGAAAAAGACGATTTACAACAGGCTCTTAATAGATACGGTCTTTCATGGGGTCAACTACAATACGTAATTAGTAAGACACCAGTCAAATGGAATCCAATGTCTTTCAACGTTGAAGAGTTGAAAACAAAAGAAACTATCAGAATGGGGATTGATGGTATATGTGATAGATTTGGTTATCCAGCGGAATTAATGAGTGGTAAGAATGCAACTTACGAAAATAGGAGTTCAGCAGAAAAGTTCTTATACCAAAATAACATCATCCCATTCTCTTTGAGGAGAATGGCGCAATATGAGAATTACTTCGAAATTGAAGGGTTAGTTCTTGATTACGACCATTTACCAGTTTTGCAAGAAGATACACTTCATGCTGGACAAGCAGCGGAGTCATTGTCAAACTCTTTGGTTGCAGATTGGGAAACAGGAATGATTAGTATGGCAGAGTATAGGACAGCAAAAGGACTTGATGTATTACCAGGACAAGAAAATTACTTTTACAAGGATTACATTAAAGATAATCCTACATTAAATAAAAATGCTAAAACTGAACCTAAACCTAAAAAAGTAAAACCTAGTGTTAGTAAAGCAGCATAAAAAGATAGAAGAGTTTAAAAAGCGGGCTACGCCTATAAGCTATTCTAACCTTTCAATTGATGAAAGGAAGTTACCTGACTATACAAGTTTATTAAACGAAAGAATAATAGCTGGTTACGGAAACCTTTGGGGAGTTAGAAATGCACACGGAGAAAAATTTACTAAAGGTGCATGGGGAAAGAGTATAACAGAAATGGGTCCTGGTTCAGAAAGTGCATTTAAAATTAAGTTTCGTGACAGACACGGAAAGAGTTGTTCTCTTTTTGCGGAACTATCCGAAGATAAAATTGGATTATTCTTTAAGACATCTCCACTTGATGATGTACCTTGGGCAAACGATTTGTTGGTACAGATAAAAAGTGGAACTATAAATAACTTTTCTGTAGGATTTCGTCATATATGGGATAGGGTTGAGTGGGATGATGAAGATGATAGTTTGGTAATTCTTGAAGCAAGGTTATTTGAGATATCAGCAGTTGATATCCCATCTGATTTATCAACATATGTTTTAAGGGCTGAAGAAGAACCTGAATACTTACAAGATGATGTTGAAGAGTTCATTGATTCTCTACCAAAATCAAAACGTTTAGAGGCAAGGCACATTATTACCAGATGTA
>Ga0193753_10001400_pt1 | contig 20587 bp, 17 predicted proteins | sample H1c2metaG_FD_144925 | JGI IMG/M metagenome (GOLD analysis project Ga0193753, IMG submission 144925) | Soil microbial communities from a riparian zone of the East river system, Colorado, United States - H1c2 | ecosystem: Environmental > Terrestrial > Soil > Riparian zone | place: USA: East...
CACGCGTTTCGCCAAGCGTTGCGGGGCTTCCATTCCGGAGTGGTTAGAACATCGCTTCGACGGTCTGGAAGACAATCCCGAGACGCGCAAGCTCATTTCCGCGGCGGTGGCCATCGAGCAGGTGCATACGCTGCAGCGTCACGGCGTGGAACAGTTCCATTTCTACACGCTGAACCGCTCCGAGCTCACCTACGCCATCTGCCACGCGCTCGGCGTGCGTTCGACGCGCAAGGCGGCCAATGAGTAAGCCGGTTCCGGAAGACCAGGTGAAGCGTGCCCAGGCGCTCCGCCAGCTGTTCGCCGAGCGAATCGTCATTCTCGATGGCGCCATGGGTACGATGATCCAGCAGCACAAGCTGGATGAAGCGGCGTTCCGCGGCGAGCGCTTCAAGGACTGGCCGCACGATCTCAAGGGATGCAACGACCTGCTGGTGCTCACCAAGCCCGAGCTCATCGCGGACATCCACGGCCAGTTCCTCGAGGCGGGCGCGGATATCGTCGCCACCAATACTTTCAACTCCACTTCGCTGTCGCTCTCCGACTACCACCTCGAAGAGCTGGTGTATGAGCTGAATTGCGAAGCCGTGAAGCTCGCGCGCCGCGTCGCCGACGAGCAGGGCGCTGCGCTCGGGCGGCAATGCTTCGTCGCCGGTGGGCTGGGGCCGACCAGCCGCACCGCGTCCATCTCGCCGGACGTCAACGACCCGGGTTATCGCGCGGTCACCTTCGATCAGCTGGTGGCTACCTACAGCGATGCCACTCGCGGTCTCATCGACGGCGGCGCCGATGCCATCCTCATCGAAACCATTTTCGACACGCTGAATGCCAAGGCGGCTATCTACGCGGTGCGCGCCACGCTCGATGAGGCGGGCGTGGATCTGCCCATCATCATTTCCGGCACGATCACAGACGCATCGGGACGCACGCTCTCCGGTCAGACGGTGGAGGCATTCTGGGCGTCGGTGCGCCATGCGCGCCCGATCACCATCAGCCTCAACTGCGCGCTGGGCGCCAAGCAGCTTCGTCCGTACGTCGAAGAACTCGCGCGCCTGGCGGATACGAATGTCGGCGTGTACCCGAACGCGGGATTGCCCAACGCTTTCGGCGAGTACGACGAAGCGCCCGAGGACACCGCCAAGGTGCTCGGCGAGCTTGCGCACGGCGGCCATCTGAATTTCGTCGGCGGCTGCTGCGGCACGACGCCTGCGCACATCAAGGCGATTGCCGATCGCATTCGCTGCGAGCCCGTTCGCAAGAAGAAAGAGCACGTGCCGCGCCTGGAGCTCTCCGGACTCGAGGCGTTCAATCTCACGGATGACATCCGTTTCGTGAACGTGGGTGAACGCACCAACGTCACGGGCTCGGCCAAGTTCCGCAAGCTCATCGAGGCCAACGACTACCCGGCCGCGCTGTCCATTGCCCGCCAGCAGGTGCAGGACGGCGCGCAGATCATCGACGTGAACATGGACGAGGGCATGCTCGATTCGCAGGCTGCGATGGTGAAGTTCCTGAATCTCATCGCCGCGGAGCCCGACATCGCGCGCGTACCGGTGATGATCGACTCCTCGAAATGGACTGTCATCGAAGCGGGCCTCAAGTGCATCCAGGGCAAGGGCGTGGTGAATTCCATTTCGCTCAAGGAAGGCGAGGAGGCATTTCTCGCGCATGCCCGCAAGGTGCAGGCCTACGGCGCCGCCGTGGTGGTCATGGCCTTCGACGAGAAGGGCCAGGCGGATACGCTTGCCCGCAAGGTCGAGATCTGCGAGCGCAGCTACAAATTGATGACCGGCATGGGCTTCCCGCCCGAAGACATCATCTTCGATCCGAACATCTTCGCGATCGCCACGGGCATCGAAGAGCATAACAACTACGGCGTGGACTTCATCGACGCCACGCGTGAAATCCGCAAGCGCTGCCCGCACGCGCACATCTCCGGCGGCGTGAGCAACGTGTCGTTCTCGTTCCGCGGTAACGAACCCGTGCGCCAGGCCATGCACTCGGTGTTCCTGTATCACGCGATCCAGGCCGGCATGGACTTCGGCATCGTGAACGCGGGGCAGCTCGCCGTTTACGACGATATCCCGAAGGATCTGCGCGAGCGCGTCGAAGACGTGATCCTCAATCGCAGGCCCGACGCGTCGGAGCGCCTGCTCGAGATCGCCGTGAGCTACAAGGGCGGCGGCTCCCAGGAGCGCAAGGAAGACCTCGCCTGGCGGCAGCTGCCGGTGCGCGAGCGCCTGAGCCATGCGCTGGTGTCGGGCAACGATCAATACATCCTCGAAGACACCGAAGAAGCGCGTCTCGCCGCCGAGCATCCGCTGCACGTCATCGAAGGCGCGCTCATGGATGGCATGAACGTGGTCGGCGACCTGTTCGGCTCCGGCAAGATGTTCCTGCCGCAGGTGGTCAAGTCCGCGCGCGTCATGAAAAAGGCCGTGGCGCATCTCATCCCGTTCATCGAAGCGCTGGCCGATGGCGTGCAGAAGACGAACGGCACCGTGGTGCTCGCCACCGTCAAGGGCGACGTGCACGACATCGGCAAGAACATCGTCGGCGTCGTGCTCCAGTGCAACAACTTCGCCATCGTCGATCTGGGCGTCATGGTGTCCTGCGACAAGATCCTCGACACCGCCGAGAAGCTGGGCGCGGACATGGTGGGGCTGTCGGGCCTCATCACGCCCTCGCTTGAAGAGATGAGCTACATCGCCGGCGAAATGCAGCGGCGCGGCTTCAAGGTTCCGCTGCTCATCGGCGGCGCCACCACGTCTCCTGCGCACACGGCGGTCAAGATCGATCCGCAGTACGACGGCCCGGTGGTGTACGTAAAAGATGCGTCGCGCGCCGTGGGCGTGTGCCGCCAGCTGGTCACGCCGGACATGAAGCCGGCGTACGTGGCCGAAGTGAAGGCCGACAACGTGCGCCGCCGCGAACAGCACGCCGGCAAGAAGCAGAAGGGCGCGCAGCTCACGCTCGGGCAGGCGCGCAACAACCGGCCGAAAATCGACTGGTCGAACTACTCGCCGCCCGTGCCGCGTTTCCTCGGTGCGAAGGTCTTCAACGACGTGCCGCTGGCCTCGCTCACGCCGTACATCGACTGGATGCCGTTCTTCAACGCCTGGGAGTACGGCGGCAAGTTCCCGGATGTGTTGAACGATCCCGTCCGTGGCGAATCGGCGCTCTCCTTATATAAGGACGCCCAGGAGATGCTGGCCACCATCCTGCGCGAACACTGGCTGCAGGCCCGTGCGGTGGTCGGGTTCTTCCCGTGCAATGCCGTAGATGAGGAAATCGAGGTGTACAGCGACACGACGCGCTCGCGCGTGCTGCATCGCCTGCACCACCTGCGCCAGCAGAAGGCCAAGCCGGCCGGGCAGCCGCACTACGCATTGTCGGATTTCATCGCGCCCAGGGACTCGGGAAAGGTCGACTACATCGGCGCGTTCGCCGTTACCGCCGGCATCGGCATCGAACCGCATCTCGAGCGTTTCAAGGCAGCGCATGATGACTACAACGACATCCTGCTGAAGTCGCTGGCCGATCGCCTGGCCGAGGCTTCCGCCGAGGCGCTGCACCTGCGCGTGCGCCGCGAGCTGTGGGGTTACGCGCCCGAAGAGCGCCTCACCAACGAGCAACTGATCCAGGAGGTCTATCGCGGCATTCGCCCCGCGCCGGGATATCCGGCCTGCCCGGATCACACCGAGAAGGGCACGCTGTGGCAGATGCTCGATGTCGAGCGCGCCATCGACCTCAGGATCACCGAGAGCTTCGCCATGTATCCGACGGCCGCGGTCAGCGGCTGGTACTTCGCGCATCCGGATGCCAGGTATTTCGCGGTCGGGCCAATCGACCTCGACCAGATGCAGCAGTACGCCACGCGCAAGGGCTGGTCAGCGCCCGAAGCGCGCAAATGGCTCATCAGCAATCTCGAAAATCGTGTGACGGCAGATCCGCACGACGAAGCCGCCTGATCACTTCCGGTTGATGAGCCACAGGCCCGCGATACACAGCAGGATCCCACCGATGTTCGCGAGCGTGAGCTTCTCGGCGAAATACGCCACGCCGATCAGCAGCAACAGCAGCGCCGCGGCCGACTGGGTGATCAGCTGGCCGAGACTGACATCGAAGCCGCTGCGATACAGCATCATGAAGCTCAGATCGAGCAGCACGACCACGAAAGCGAGCACCACCGTGGTCCAGTTGAGCGGGCCCAGCGCCTCGCGCAGCGGCGGCGTGCCGGACGTCGCCACGTAAATACCGGCGTAGGTTGCGCTGCCCACCGCGAATGTGATGGCCAGCGACAGGAAAGGGTTCGCGCCGGCCGGCGTGAGCTTGAGCACCAGGTGGTAGCAGACGGTGCCTGCGATGGCGACTCCGAGCCAGATCATTTGCATTGTAAATTCCTCCGGCGCGTAGTTTGCCGTCGCGGCGATTGCGAAGCCAATGACAGGCCCGCATGATGACCCGCGATGACCACAGTCAGCGAAGGACCCGCTCGACAGGCACTGACATTCGGGCGCTACGTGCTCGATTTGAATCGGGGCTCACTGCTGCTCGATGGCCGTGAAGTCCCGCTGCGTCCGAAGACCTTCGCGGTGCTCTGTTACCTGGTTCAGCATCCGGGCCGGCTGATCGGCAACGAAGAGTTGCTGGCGGCGGTCTGGCCTGAGCTCGTGGTCGCCGACGACACACTGGTGGAGGCCATGGGCGAATTGCATCGCGCGCTGGGCGAGGCGGGGGCGCGCACGATCGTCGCGTCGCCGAAGGGCTATCGGTTCGAGGCAACCAGCGCGCCGCGCGATCGCCGCAATCCGCGCCACTGGCACCTGCTGCGTTGGCGCTGGATATATGGAATTCTTGCGCCGTTCGCGTTACTGCTGACATTCGTGGTTTTGTGGTTGAGCATGCGTGGCTGTGCCGCGCCCTGACGAAGGAATCGAATGACCAAGACAATGCTTGCGCTTCTGGGCGCGTGGATCCTCGCGCCGGCGACCTATGCGCAGGACGGCTGGAAGCCGTTGCTCGACGCGAAGCTCTCGCAGTTCGACGTGTACCTGAGTTATCGCGGCGACCAGATCATGAGCGTGCTCAAGGGCACGGCGCCCGCGGGGCTGAAACCGGTGGGGCTGAATCCGCCGGGGCAGAACGTGTTCACGATGATCGAGCAGGGTGGCAAGCCGGTGCTGCGCATCAGCGGTGAGATCTATGGCTGCGCCACCACCCGGGAGCAGTTCTCGAACTACCACTTCCGCGCCAGCTTCAAGTGGGGTCAGAAGAAGTGGGAGCCGCGCCTCGCCGAGCTCAAGGATTCGGGAATCCTGTATCACAGCCGCGGGAATTTCGGCGTCGACTACTGGAAGTCCTGGGCGTTGTCGCAGGAGTTCCAGGTCATCGAACACGGCATCGGCGAGTACTGGAGGCAGGCGACGTCGGCCTTCGATATCCGTGCGGACGCCAAGGCGCCAGGCGCGGAAGCACCGCAGTGGAACCCGAAAGCCCCGTGGATGGAGTTCGACGGGTCTAACAACCACGCGCTCGCCGGCTCGGATGAAGACCGCGCAGGCGAATGGAATACGCTTGAACTGGTGTGCTTCGAAGATCGCTGCGTGCACATCGCCAATGGCAAGGTCGTCATGGCCTTGAAGAATTCGCGCTACCGGGATGGCGACAAAATTCTGCCCATGACCGGCGGAAAACTGCAGATCCAGAGCGAAGCGGCCGAGGTGTTCTACCGCGACATCGAGATCCGGTCGATTCCGGCGATGCCGAAGGAATACGAGCAGTATTTTCAGAATTGAGGGCCCACCCGCCCCACAAGCGTGCACCGGGCTGCTGGCCAGGCCTGATTTTTGTGATCGCCTTCGCGAACGCGCGGCAGGTTGCCGCCGCGGTTCAAGAAGCGCGCGCGGAGGTCGTTAAGCAGGGGTCGTAAGGAGTCGGTCAGGGTCAACCGTGGGTGAGCAGGAAAAGCTGCAGAAGCACATGCCAGCTGTCGTGGACTATCGGCAGCGGCTGGCCGCGTTGCAGGGAAGCTGGGACAGCATTGCGCTGCTCACGAACTTCGGTGATGGCGGCGCCGATCTCGGCAACACGCGCCAGGCCTTCGATTCGCTGGCGGCCGAGCTCGAAACGCATCTGTCGAATGAGACCTACAAGAAGGCCGCGCAAGCCGCACAGGCTCGCGCGCAGGTCGCCATCGACATCATGGTCCGGAATCTTTTCGAGCGCACCGCCGACGTGGGCTTTCTGGCCGCGGACGATGATCTCAAGCGCTTCGCGCGCGAAGCTTCCTCGCTGCGCCGCGAGGCTCAGCAGGGCGCGGACGGCGCCGGCTCCAGGCTCGAAAGCCTCAACCAGCAGATGCAGCGGCGGCTGGCTGAATACGTTGCGAAGTATTCCGTGTACAGCAACGTCGTGCTCGTCTCACCCGCCGCGGAAGTGCTGGTGCAGCTCGAAGGCGGCGACGCCCCGGCGGTGATCCGCGACGGACTCATCGGCCGCACGCTGGCAGCCGGCAACAACTACGTGGAATCTTTCGGCGCCAGCGATCTCGTGCCCGGCGCACGACGCGCGCTCATCTACTCGCAGCAGGTGGCGGAGGGCAGCGAGGTGCTCGGCGTGCTGTGCCTGTGCTTCGCTCTCGAGGGCGAGTGCGCGGGCATCTTCGAGCGGTTGCTCGGCGCGCAGGACTGGACGGTGCTCGCGCTGCTCGACGCAAAGCATGAGGTCATTGTGAGCAGCGACATCCAACAGCTGCCGGTCGGCGCCCGCGTCGGTTCCAGCGACCAGGATGCCGGCGTCATACGATTCGCCGGCCGTGAATATCTCGCCATTGCGCGCCATGCAAAACCCTACCAGGGTTATGCGGGCCCGCCCTGGCGCGGCTATGCGATGGTGCCGTTGCAGCATGCGTTCGAATCCGAAGACCGCGCGTCGAAGGCGGGCGCCGGTGCACTCGCGGGCGTGCGCATGGACTCGAAGGCATTTTCCGCCGGCCTTCTCGAGGTGCCGCTGCATGCCGAGGCCATCCAGCGCGATCTCAGCCGTTCGGTCTGGAACGGCAACGTGCGGCTATCTACCCAGGACGCGGCGAATGCGAACTTCGCACGCGCGCTGCTGCGCGAAGTGGGCAATCTCGGCCGCCGGACCCAGCAGGCGTTCGAGCGATCGATCGAGGACCTTCAGCAGACGGTGGTGTCCTCGGTGCTGCACGACAGCGGGTTCCTGGCGAAGCTTGCCATCGAGCAGTTCGCGCGCAATCTTTATGAGCGCGCCAACGATTGCCGGTGGTGGGCGCTCAATGGCACGTTGATCGGCGCGCTTTCCAGTGGCGGCCAGGACGCGGCCCCCGCGACCGAAGTCCTGCGCCACATCAATTCCCTGTACACCGTCTATCACGGCATCGTGCTGTTCGACGCCACGCGGCGCGTGGTCGCGGTGTCGCGAGCCGATCTCGAGCCTCGAATCGGCACCGTCATCGATGAACCCTGGGCCGGCAAGACGCTGGCACTGCGCGACTCCCAGAGCTACTGCGTATCGGAATTCAGCCCGACCCCTTTCTACGGCGACCGGCCGACGTTGATCTATGGCGCCGCGCTGCGTTCCGCGGACGGCAATGTCATCGGTGGCGTCGCGGTCGTGTTCGATTCGGCGCCGCAGCTGTCGGCGATCCTGCACGACGTACTGCCGCGAGACGAACGCGGCGAGCCGCTCGCCGGCTGCGTCGCCATGTTCCTCGACCGCGATTCGCGCGTCATCGACGCCACCGACATGACCACCGCGGAGCTGCTGTGCCGGCAACGGCACGTGGGGACGGTAGATAGCACCGCCGCGGTGCGCGTCGGCGACAGCTGCTATGCGCTCGGAACGACGCTCGAGGCCGGATATCGCGAGTATGCCGGCATCGGTGCGCGCGCCGCGGTGCTGATTCCGATCGGCACGGCCGACGCCGCGGCAGCGGCCATGCGAATCGAGATGCCGAATTGCGGCCGACCGGTCGCGAATGGCGACGATGTGGAGCTGTTGCGATACTCGACGTTCGCGGTGGGATCGAACTGGTACGCATTGCCGACCCACCTGATCATCGAAGCGATAGACGCGAAGTCTGTACAGCCGGTGGCCGGCGCCACGGCGTGTTGGGCAGGCGTGATGTTCTACGCCAACGACGCCGCGCCGGTGGCGGAACTGTCGAACCTGCTGAGCGTCGAGCCTCTGCAGTCGCGAACCGTCGTGATCCTGGTGCGGGCTCCGGGGCGCACGCAGCCGCTGGGACTGTTGGTGGAAGCGCTCGGTGACAACCACGATGTGCCTTGCGACCGGCTGTTGCCGGTGCGCGCCACCGGCGACAACCAGGCGCCACTCGTCGATCACACGATCCAGTTCGGCAACCCCGGCGACGCTCTGGTCATGGTGTTGAACCTGAAGGGCATCACCGCATTGCTCTACGGCCCCTCACTGCCTCTTGAAAAGCATTCCGCCTTTCACCACCACCGCAACGTTTTGCAGAACTGAGATGTCCTGCAGGGGATCGCCCCGCACCGCGATGACGTCGCCGAACTTGTCCGGCTCGATGGTGCCGACGCGTGCGCTCCAGCCCATGTACTGTGCCGCCACGATCGTGGCGGACTGAATGGCCTGCATGGGCGTCATGCCGCGCGCCACCATGATCGGAAACTGGCGCGCATTGAGTCCGTGCGGGAACACGCCGGAATCAGTGGCGAACACGATGGGCACGCCGGCTTTCACTGCCTTGGTGAAAGCCTGCCGCTGGATCTCCGTGGTCTCGGTGTTCTTGCGCAGGAATTCCTCGGGCCAGCCCGCCTTTCGGCCCTCGGTGTCGATGTAATCGCCGTTGTACACGTCCATGGCGAGCGCGACGTGGCCGTCCTCGAGCGCGGCTTTGATGCCGGCATCGTCCAGGTACGACGCGTGCTCGATGGTGTCGACGTTCGCGGCAATGGCCATGCGGATGGAGTCCGCGCCGTGCGCGTGCGCGGCGACTTTCTTGCCGACGGCGTGCGCGATGTCGACCACCGCCTGGATTTCCTCCTGCGTCATCTCCGGCGCTCCCGGGACGCCGCCGAACGCGAGCACCGCGCCTGAGGCAATGACCTTGAGCAGGTCGGAACCGTTGTCGACCAGGAATTCGGCTTTCTCGCGGAATTGATCCGGTCCGCGCGCGACGCCCGCGTGGAAGCGTTCACTGCCAGGCGGTTCCTTGAAATCCGGGATGTACAGATCGCCACCGCCATGCGCAATGGTGAGGTACGGTCCGCTGGCCTGCATGCGCGGGCCAGCGGCCTTGCCGGCGTTGATCTCATCGCGCAGCGCCGTGTCGGTGCCCAGCGCATAGGTGCCGACATTGCGGACGCTGGTGAAGCCGGCTAACAAGGTGGCGCTGGCGTTTTCCTTCGAGAGGCGCAGCGTTTCGTCCGCGGGCCGCGAGAAGTAGACGGTGAGATCCACCGTGTCCTCGGGCCGGTCGGTGAGGTGCGTGTGCATGTCGATGAGGCCGGGCAGGCAGGTGTACGCGGAAAGGTCCAGCACCGGTACGTGCGTGGACACCGCATCGTTGCGGCTCGCGCCTGCCTTGATGCTCTTGATCTTGCCGTCGCGGATCAACACCAGCGCATCGCGAACCGGCTGCTCTGAAATGCCGTCGATGAGCTTGCCGCAGCGCATGGCGACGGTGCCGCTGTCGGGGGTGTACGGCACCAGCCGAACCTCCAGGTTCTGGGTGGCAGGCGTGTAGGCGCAGGCGCCGAGCGCGGTCAGCGCCAGCAGCAGAGTGAAGCGGGTGATCATGCGAGCGGGATGAATTCCTGGTTGTCGAAGTCGGGGAGTTTCATGCGGCCGGCGCGCCAGTCGGCCTTGGCCTGTTCGATGCGTTCTTTCGATGATGAAACAAAATTCCAGTCGATGAATCGTTCGCCGACGGGCTCGCCGCCGAGCGCCATGACCGTGGCCCGCGCGGAAGCAGTGACAGTGCTGTCTTCTTCCTGGTCGAACACCAGCATCCTGCCCGCGCCGTAGGTCTGGCCACGCACCTCGACTTCACCGGTCGCGATGTACAGTGCGCGCTCGGAATATTCAGCCGGCAAGGCGGCGCGTGCGCCGCTCTCGATTTCCCAGTGCGCGTAGAACAGCGGCGAATGCGTCCTGACGCCGGCGCGCAGCCCGAACGCCTCGCCGGCTAACAAGCGCGTGCGCAGCCCGCCGTCTTCGTGCAGCGGCAATGCCGAGGCGTCGTAGTGTGCGAAAGACGGGTCGGTCTCTTCGTGTTCCCGGGGCAGCGCCACCCAGGCCTGGATGCCGTGCATCGCGCCGCCCTCGGCGCGCGCCTTCTCGAATCGTTCGGAATGCGTGATGCCGCGGCCGGCGATCATCCAGTTCACTTCTTCGGGCTGGATGGCCTGGACCACGCCGACGCTGTCGCGATGCATGATCTCGCCCGCGAAGAGGTAGGTGACCGTGGCCAGCCCGATGTGCGGATGCGGCCGCACGTCGACGGTCTTCGGAATCCCCGGCGAGAAATGTTTGGGCCCTATGTGATCGAAGAAGATGAAGGGGCCGACCATGTGCCGGCGCGTGTACGGCAGTACCCGCCCGACTTCGAATCCGCCCAGGTCCCGGCGCCGCTGATCGATGACTTCCATGCCATCCGGTTTACCAGACCGGTGGGCGCGGGGGCAAGAAAGGCGTCGGGTATCGTTTTCCAGGAGAATCCATTCGCCGGCATCGACTTGCCCGCGCTGGGTCTTCACTGTAAAGCACACGTTGCCTCGACCAATACGAGCCACGTCGTCCTGGAGAAGAAATGAGTTCGCATGCAAGGTCCATCAAGCACGGCTCGTTCGTCATCGAACGCCACCTCAACTTCGACCTGCTGGCGTTGTATCGCGCCTGGACGGAGCCCGCGGCCAAGGCGCGCTGGTTCAATGGCCCGGCGGATAAATGGACCGAGCAGGTCCGCGAGATGGATGTGCGCGTGGGTGGCCGCGAACGCGTCATCGGCAAGTTCGTGGATGGCTCGGAGTCGCGCTTCGAAGCACTGTACTTCGACATCGTGCCCGAGCGGCGCCTGGTCTATTCCTATGACATGTACTTTCAGGGCAAGAAGATTTCGGTGTCGCTGGCCAGCGTGGAATTCCTGGCGTCAGGCCGCGACAACCGCGGCTCGAAACTCGTGGTGACCGAGCAGCATGCGTTTCTCGACGGCTACGAAGACGCCGGCAACCGCGAGCGCGGAACGCTGGGTCTCATGGACAACCTCGAAGTGGCGCTTGGCGGTGGCGATTCGCGCGTGCCTGCCAGGGCATGAGCGCCTGCCTATCTACCGCGGATCCGGGTACAGCGAACCCACGTACGCCACGAGGTCGATCATCTCGTTGAGCGTGAGCTTGTCGACCACGGGCTCCATCTGCCTGGCGGCTTCGCCCGTGCGCGTGTCATTGCGGAAGGCGAGCAGCTGCCGCAGCAGGTAGGTAGGTGACCGGCCGGCAATCGGCGGGATCTTGTCGGTGCCCATGAGCTTGGGGTTGTGGCAGGTGGAGCAGACCACCGTCTTGCCGGCGTCGCCGGTAGTGGCCAGGCGCTTGCCGCGGTTGATGCTGCCAGGCGGCACGTAGGCCATGTATTCGAGCCGGTCGTCGCGCCGTTCGTGTCGCGGAAGTTCGTTCGTGACTTCCAGCAGCCGCTCTTCGAGGTCTTCGGTGCCGCCCACTTCCTCGTAAATCCACGCCGCGCGCTCGGCGCGCGGAATGCGCAGGCTCTCGATGACATAAACGCGGCGGCGCAACTTCTGCTGTGCGAAGTACCTGGCGCTCTCGTCGATTTCCTCTTCGGTCATCGCCTTGGCGATCTTGAGCATGGTCCACGTCGGCAGGTATTGCTCGGGGCCGGCCGGCTTGCGCGCGCCGCTGCGCAGGTCATGGAGCTGTTCCTTGAAGTACGCTTCCGGCAGCGCGGCCAGCGTTGAATTCTCCGGCCGGCCCTGGCCGGTAGGCGTGTGGCAGTAGGCGCAGGCCATCACGGCGGGCTTGCGGCCTTTCGCCACGACTTCGGGCATGGGCAGATGATCCGGCCGCCAGTCGGGCGCGTTGAACGGATCGTTGATACGCGCCTGCGTGAACTTCACCTTGCTGTCGGGAATGTCGAGCAGCTCGACGTCGTCGAGCTTCACCGGCTTGGGGTTTTTCTCCAGCGACTTCGGGTCGATGGGAAACAGCCATTCCGGAATCGGGATCGGGGTTCCGGGCGCTACGGCTGGAGTTGCCGGCGGAGGATCATCCGGGATGGTCCTTTGGGCAAAGGCGGCATTCATGAACAACGCCGCGCAGAGGATGCTGATGCCTTTCAATTCGTGGCCCTCGACAGATGTGCGCATAGTGCCACGGGCTGCATACTCCCGCCCATGCCGCGTATCTCCCGCCGGGCCTTGCCGGTCGCCACCGTCGACCTGGCGCGTTACCTCATCGGCAAGCGCCTGGTACACGCCACTGCCGCGGGCCGCATCGCCGGCCGCATCGTCGAAACCGAGGCCTACCCGCCGAAGGATCCCACCGGATACGCGCGCCCCGGGCTAACTACCGCGAACGCGCCGCTGTTCGGCGTGCGCGGCACCGCCTATGTGCGCCTGGTTTACGGCGCGTGCCTGACGCTGAACCTGGCTTCCGAAACGCCCGGCGTCGGCGCCGCGGTGCTGATCCGCGCGCTCGAACCCACCGAGGGCATCGATCTCATGCTGGCGAATCGTCCGCGGTCGCGGCTTCGCGACCTGGCGCGCGGGCCAGGGCGGGTGTGCGCGGCATTGGCGATAGGCAGCGATTTGTCGGGCGCCGATCTCGCCATCGACGCGCGCCTGTGGCTGGAACACATGCCGGGCGCGAAAGCGTTGATCGAGGTGACGACGCGTATCGGGCTGTCCCGCGATCAGCATCGTCGCTTGCGCTTCGTCGAGCGCGGCAGCCCTTTCGTCAGCGTTCCGCCATAATGCGCGCCATGCGAATGAGTGGCTGCTGGTTCCTGCTGTTGCTGGTGAGTGCGCACTTGCCTGCCGCGGATCGTGCGCCGCCCACCGAGGCGGATTTTCGCCGAGCGCTCGGGGTGGCGGACAACGTGAAGCTTTTCTATCGCAATCTCGACTGCAACTCCGTGAGCTTTGAAAAGTTCGCGAGGGCGATGGATGCCGATGGCGTGAAGTCGGAGGTGGAACGCGAAATGAATGGGCGCTCGGCCACCGTCACGGTGCGGCGCAACTCCGGTGATTCGTGCCCGTCGCCTTATGCGCCGGTGACCGAAATGCCGGCATTCGAAAAGCGCGACCTTGCCGGCCGGCGCGTGACCGCCACCGGTTTGCAGGGCAAGCCCACGCTCATCAATTTCTATTTCGCGCAATGCGTGCCCTGCATCCTCGAAGTGGAGCCGATCAACGGCTATGCGGCCCGGCATCCCGAGATGAATTTCCTGGCGGTCACTTTCGATGACCCGAGGGTGGCGCATGCCTTCGTCGACCGCTACAGATTCCGCTGGCGCGTGGTGCCTGATGCGCAGGATTTCATCGATCGCATGAAGGTGAAGCAGTATCCGATGATGGCGTTGTTCGATTCCAGCGGGCGGCTGCTGGGCACACGCGTGGGCGGGGTGCACGACGAACTCGAAGCCGCCAACGTCGCGCCGCAGCTCACCCGCTGGGTCGATGGCCTGCTGCGTGTCAACCCAAGGTAAGCGAGTGCGTTGAGCGGAAACAGGCTCATGACTCCCACCCAGACCACCGCCGCGGCGATTGCCACCAACCGTTTCGGGCTCGGCGCCCGGCCCGGAGAATTGCCCGTCGTCGGCGCGGATGCCGCTGGCTGGCTGCTTCGGCAGCTCAGGGGCGCGCCTCCCGTGCTCAAAGGCGAGGGCCTGAAGCCCTCCGCCGAAACGCTGGCGAAGGTCATCGAGCTGCGCAAGGACGTGAAGGCCAGGAGGCAGGCCAAGGATGATCAGGAAAAAGTCGCCGCGGCGCTCAAGCTGCCCGCGGTCTATCGCCCGGTGTACATCGACGAGATCCACGCGCGTTTTGCGCACTCGGTGACCACCGAGCGCCCGTTCCTCGAGCGCCTCACGCAGTTCTGGACCAATCACTTCGCGGTGTCCGTGGACAAGGTCGCCGTGCTGGGCCTCGCCGGCGCCATGGAGCGCGAAGCCATCCGGCCCCGTGTCACGGGGCATTTCCAGGATCTCCTGCTGGCCGTCGAGAAACATCCGGCCATGCTGCTCTATCTCGACAATCCGGCCTCGATCGGGCCGAACTCGAAAGCCGCGCACTTCGTTGGCAAACGCGGAAACGGACGCAAGGTCGGTATCAACGAAAACCTGGCGCGCGAAATCCTCGAGCTGCACACGCTGGGCGTGGACGGCGGCTATTCGCAATCCGACGTGTCGACATTCGCGCAGGCGATTTCCGGCTGGTCGATCGGTGGCCAGGACAATGGCGGCAGGCTCGCGAAACTGGGTGTCGACAACGGTACGCCCGGTGAATTCCTGTTTCGCGAAGTCTTCCACGAGCCCGGCGCGAAGAAGTTGTTGGGCAAGAGCTATGGCGACGACGGCGTGCGGCAAGGCGAGACGATCCTGCGCGACCTCGCGCTGCGCCGGGAAACGGCGCGGCACATTTCCACGAAGCTCGCGCGGCATTTCATCGCCGACGATCCGCCGAAGGCCGTCGTCGAGCGCATGACGCACGCCTGGCTCGACTCGAAGGCGCATCTGCCCACGGTCTACGAGGCGCTGGTCGAATCCCCGGAGGCCTGGGAGCAGCCGCTCGCGAAATTCAAGACGCCCTCCGACTACATCTATTCTTCGTACCGGGCGCTCGGGATTCCGTTGCGCGAGAAGCGCCGCGCCTTGCAGCCCTTCGAGGCGCTGGGCCAGCGCAATCTCATGCCGGGTTCGCCCGCCGGCTGGCCGGACACCAGCGCGGACTGGGATGGCTCCTCGGCGTTGCTGAAACGCATTGCCTGGGCCGACGTGGTCGCGCAGCGCCTGGGCGATACGCGCAACGCACGCGACCTGGCGCCACAGTTGTTAGGAGCCACGCTCACCGACGACACGGCGAAGGCCATCGCGCGCGCCGAGAGCGGCGCGCAGGCGCTCACGCTGCTCATGGCCAGCCCCGAGTTCATGCGGCGCTGATGTCGCCGGAGTCACCCATGAAAATGCCCCTGTCGCGACGCGCCTTCCTCGAAACCTCGCTGTTCGCCGGTGCCAGCACGCTCATGGCGTCACGGCTCGCGTTCGCCAATGCGCCCACCGAGGCACGCTTCGTGTTCGTGCTGCTGCGCGGAGCGCTCGACGGTTTGTCGGCCGTGCCGCCGGTGGGTGACCCGGACTATGCCGGCCTGCGCGGACAAATCGCGCTGGCGAAAGCGGGCGAGGGTGCGGCGCTGCCGCTCGAAGGGCCCTTCGCGCTGCATCCCGCGCTCGAATTCCTGCACCGCAGTTATGCCGCGAAAGAACTCACGGTGCTACATGCCGTGGCCTCGCCGTATCGTGAGCGTTCGCATTTCGATGCGCAGAACGTGCTCGAAAGCGGCGACCTGCGCCCGCATGGCTCGACCAGCGGCTGGATGAACCGTGCGTTGATGGCAATGCCCGCGGGCAAATCGCGCGAGGCGGGCGTGGCGCTCGGGGCCAACGTGCCGCTGGCCATGCGTGGGCCCGCCGAAGTGGCGTCATGGTCGCCCACGAAGATTGCAGCGCTCGATGACGCCACGCTGGCGCGTATCGCGGATCTGTATGCGCGCGATCCACTGCTGTCGCAGCGCCTCGCCGATGCGCTGGAGAGCGACGCCATCGCCAGCGAGGCCCAGGCCGCTGCCGCGGTGGAAGCAGAGGGCGAAACGCCGATGATGAGCAATGTCGTCGAACAGGATGCGAAGGAAAAGCGTGGTTACAACGCGCGATACGTGGAGACCGCACGCGCCGCGGCGGGATTCCTCAAGCGCGACGACGGTCCACGCGTGGCCATGTTCGACACCACGGGCTGGGACACGCACGCCAACGAAGGCGGCGCGCAAGGCCAGCTGGCGCTGCGGCTGCGTGGCCTCGATGCCGCGCTGGGCGCACTGAAAGAGTCGCTGGGTCCGGTGTGGCGCAGCACCGTCGTGCTCGTGGCCACCGAGTTCGGCCGCACCGCCGCCATCAATGGCACGCGCGGCACGGATCACGGAACGGGCGCCGCGGCATTCTTGTTGGGAGGCGCGGTCGCCGGTGGCCGTGTGCTGGCCGACTGGCCGGGTCTCGCGCGCGCGAATCTGCTCGATTCACGCGACCTCAAACCGACGCGCGATCTGCGCACGATCATGAAGGGCGTGTTGCGCGATCACCTCGACGTGCCCACCGGTGCGCTAGCGCCACCGCCAGACCGATGGACGGCTTGATAAAGGGGTCAGGCACCGTTTCCTAGAAAACGGTGCCTGGCACCGTTTTCTAGGAAACGGTGCCTGACCCCATTTATGCGGGCAATGCGTTCAGCTTCGCTTCGCGGATCGGCAGGTTGACGAACGCGGCGGCCAGCGCCAGCGCGATGTCCGCGTACCACATCCACGAGAAATCGCCGAAGGCGATCAGCGCCTTGCCGCCGAGCCACGCGCCGAAGAACCCGCCGACCTGGTGGGTGAACGTCGCGAGGCCGAACAAGGTGGCGAGATAGCGCACGCCAAACAACTTGCCGATGAGCCCGGCGGTGGGTGGCACGGTGGCGAGCCACGTGAAACCCAGCACGGCGGCGAATAGATAGAAGGTGAGGGCGGTCTTGGGCGCGGCCAGGTACACGGCCACCGCCACGGCGCGGCTGAAGTACATGGCGAACAGCAGCCACTTCATGCGCATGACGCCGCCGGCCCAGCCGGCCATGAGGCTGCCCGCCACGTTGGCGAGGCCGATGATGGCCAGCGAGCCCGCGGCCACCGAGGCGGGCAGGCTGCACAGCTTCACTTCACCGGGCAGGTGCGTGACGAGAAACGAGATGTGGAAGCCGCAGGTGAAGAACCCCGCATGCAGGCACCAGTAGCTGCGGTCACGCGAAGCGATGGCGAGCTGCTCGCGCAGGCTGAGCGCGCTCGGCGCAGGTCCGCTGGGCCGCCTGGCAGCCTCGGGAGTGCGCCGCGTGAGTAACGGCCCGGCGATGGGAATGGTGGCCAGCGCCGCGACCGCCATGGTCCACATGGCCGCCATCCAACCGAAACTGGCGATGAGCAACTGGTTGAGTGGCGCGAACACGAACTGGCCAAGGCTGCCGCCGGCGTTGACGAACCCCGCGGCCACCGAGCGCTTCGTGGCCGGCACACGCTGCGCCACCACGCCAATGAGCACCGAGAAGCTGCCCGCGCCGGCGCCGGCCGCGGTGAGCACGCCAAGCGTCGCGAGCAGTCCGAATTCATTGCCGGCGAACGGCGTGAGCGCCGTGCCCGCGGCTAACAACAGGGCGCCCGAGATGAGCACCGGCCGCGAGCCGTGGCGATCCGCCAGCGCGCCGAACACCGGCTGCGCCACGCCCCACATGAGCTGACCCACCGCCAACGCGAAGCTCATGGCGGCGTAACCGACATGCGTGGTTTCGATGATCGGCGCGATGTACAGCCCCAGCGACTGGCGCATGCCCATGGTGACCATGAGCACGGCCGCCGCCGCGCACATCAGCAGCACCATGCGTCGATCGAGAACGGGCGCCTGTTCGGCGGCGCCCTGGATCACCGCGATCCGCCCGGTTTGGGGCCTTCCTTGCCGGGCGAGGTCCAGCGAAGCACGAAGTAGCTCGCCGGTCCTTCGCCGGCATTGCGCATGCCGTGCAGATCGTTCGAAGCGTAGAAGATCACCGAGCCCGCCGGTGCCTTATGCGGGACACCATTGATGGTCGCTTCGACGACGCCCTCGCGCACGAACACCAGTTCTTCGTCGGGATGCCGGTGTGCGTCATGCGACGCTTTGCCGACATCGATGGTGGTGATATGCGATTCGAGCCGATCCACCGTGGCGGTGGCGGCATCGAATATCGCGCGGCGTTCGCCGTTCGCGGTCTTCTCCACGGGCAGCGACTCCCAGGCGAACACGCCCGAAGCAAGAAGGGCAGGCCTGGCGCTCTCCGTTGCGAACACCGTGGCGATGGCGCCTGTAGTGAGACCCAGGACGAGAAACGATATTTCACGACGCGTCATTCGATGCTCCCAAGCGTTGTCGAACAGTGGCGATGCGGATGATCCGCGTTGCACCACGCCCGCGCCAGAGACAGTTCATGCGGATTTCTATCGCAGTGTTAAGCCGCGCTATCGCGGGGTCGACGCGGCCGCGGCATTGTCTGACTGAAATCCCTTTGCCAATCAGCACACTGACGCGCAGTCAGGGTTTCCACGGGCGCGTGTCTACGACCTTGGTCGACAGCTTGCCCCTGCAATATTTGCCTTGACAACTATTGCAGGGAAACGGAAAGCTACGCACCTCCCACGCTGAACCCGAGCACCCATGAGCGCCACCGCCAAACGCATACGCGAAAACACCGAGCCGGTGCCGCCGCCCGAAGACGATGTCCATCGCATGATCTGCCGCCAGCTCAAGCTCGTCTGGAGCTCGCTGGTGCGTCGCGTGGACCTGCACATGCAGCCGCTCGAACTCACCGGCATGCAATGGGAACCCGTGCTCATGTTGTGGCTCAAAAGAGCAGACACCGTGGCGGGTCTCGCGCGCGTGAGCCAGATGGGCGTGGCTTCCATGACGCGCATGCTCGACCGCCTGGAGGAAAAGGAACTGCTGCGCCGCGAGCGCAGCGAGCTCGACCGGCGCGTGGTCAACCTGCACCTCACGCCCAAGGGAAAGAAGGCGGCCTCGAAGATCTGGCCCATCGTCGTCGAAGGCATGCACGTACATCTCGATGGATTCAAGAAAGAAGAACTCGCCCTGCTCAACGACCTCCTGGGACGAATGCTGGCGAATGGAGCACGCGATGCTGCACAGAAATAAAGTCGCCGGAGTTGCCGGATTGATCGTGGCCGCGGCGATGCTCGCGGCCTGCGGAAAAGACGCCGGCGGTCCGCCGCCGCCGCCTGAAGTGGGCGTGATCACGCTCGCGCCGCGTGCCATCGCCATTACCGATCAGCTTCCGGGCCGCACCACGGCGTACCGCGTTGCCGAAGTCCGGCCGCAGGTCACGGGCATCGTGCAGAAGCGCATGTTCGTCGAAGGCGGCGAGGTCAAGGCGGGCGAACAGCTCTACCAGATCGACCCGGGCAGCTATCGCGCCGCGCTCAGCTCCGCGCAGGCAGCGCTCAAGCGCGCCGACGCGCAGGCCGTCAGCGCCAAACTACTCCAGGAACGCTACGCGCCGCTGATGGCGGCCAACGCCGTCTCGCAGCAGGAGAACGACGAGGCCATCGCCGCGCGGGCGCGCGCCGAGGCTGACGTCGCCGAGGCTCGCGCCGCCGTGGACACCGCCCGCATCAACGTGGTGTACACCCAGGTGCTCTCGCCCATCACCGGGCGAATCGGGCGCGCGCTGGTCACCGAAGGCGCGCTGGTCACGTCCGCCCAGCAGAACGCGCTCGCCACCGTGCAGCAGCTCGATCCCATCTACGTCGACATCACCCAGTCGTCCACCGAGCTGCTGCGCCTGCAGCGCCAGCTCGACAGCGGCGAGCTGGTGGCCACCGACAAACACGAAGCGGAAGTGAGCCTCACGCTCGAAGACGGTACGCCGTTCGCCGAGCGTGGACGCCTCAAGGTCTCCGAGGTGTCGGTGGACCCGAGCACCGGTTCGGTGCTGCTGCGCGCGGTGTTTCCGAATCCGAAGCGCGAGCTGCTGCCGGGCATGTTCGTGCGCGCACAACTGACGCGTGGCACGCGCTCCGCGGCATTGCTCGTCCCGCAGCGCGGCGTCTCACGAAACGCCAAGGGCGAGGCCACCGTCATGGTGGTCGACAAGGACGACAAGGTCAGTGAGCGCGTGGTCACCGCGGATCGCGCCATCAATGGCGAGTGGTTGATCACGGCCGGTCTCACCGCCGGTGAACGCGTGGTGCTCGATGGCCTGCAGAAGGTCAAGCCGGGCGCGCCCGTGAAGACGGTGCCCGCCGCGGAGCAGCTCGAAGCCGCCGCGCACGCCAGCGCCGCCCCCGAAATCGCCAAGCGTTAGGAATCACGCATGCTGTCCCGCTTTTTCATCGACCGGCCCATCTTCGCGTGGGTCATCGCCATCATCGTCATGATCGCGGGCGCCGTTTCCGTGGTGAATCTGCCGGTGCGGCAGTACCCGGCCATTGCACCGCCGTCCGTCGGCATCAACGTGAACTACCCGGGCGCCTCGGCGCAGACGGTTCAGGACACGGTGATCCAGGTCATCGAGCAGGCGCTGAACGGCATCGACAACCTCACGTACCTCACCTCCGAGGCCAATTCCGACGGATCCGCGACGATCACGCTGACCTTCGCGCAGGGCACGGTGCCCGACGTGGCGCAGGTGCAGGTGCAGAACAAGCTGCAGACCGCCATGCCGCTGCTGCCGCAGGAAGTTCAGCAGTCCGGCATCCGTGTGAACAAACCGGCGCGCAACTTCCTC
>Ga0193753_10001401_pt1 | contig 20582 bp, 10 predicted proteins | sample H1c2metaG_FD_144925 | JGI IMG/M metagenome (GOLD analysis project Ga0193753, IMG submission 144925) | Soil microbial communities from a riparian zone of the East river system, Colorado, United States - H1c2 | ecosystem: Environmental > Terrestrial > Soil > Riparian zone | place: USA: East...
CGGCGAAGGCCAGTACCTTGGCGCGAATACGTCACCCGTGTTGAAGAAGGTGATCAGCGGATGGCAGGTCAATGGAATTGGGTCGGCACAGCTGGGCTTCCCTTTCTCGATTTCGGCGACGGATGTGGGGAACGTGAACGAGGCGAGTTCGCTGCGCGCGGACCTGGTTGGCAATCCGACTCCCTCCGGCTTTGTGAAGAATGTCGACCACTGGTTCAACCCGGGTGCCTTCAAGAATCCCGCTGCCGGAAACTTCGGCACTAGTTCGCGCAACCTGCTGCGGGGACCGGGCGTGGGGAGCCTGGATGCTTCGGTGTTCAAAAATACGAAGTTCGAGCGGTTCAATATTCAACTTCGGTTTGAGTCGTTCAATGTGTTGAATCACCCCGTGTTCTCGGCTCCGAATACATCTGTCACCAGCACGGCGCTGGGGACGATTACGAGCACAAATGGAAAGGTGCCGGCGCGGCAGAACCAGGCCGCTATTCGGATTGTGTTCTAAGTGGCGGACCAAAAAGTGAAAAAATTAACGCGGATTTACGACCGATAGCACTGATTTGAGAACAGGCAACAGCGGGATGCGGGGCTGTCCCTGAGTCGCGGCGACTTCGGTCGAGAGGACGGACTTTGTTCGGACGAGGATTCTAAGAGGTTTTCTGTGCAGGGATTTTGACCTGGGACTTCCCTGCTGCGATGATGGTTTGTCTGCCTTGCTCGAGCAGGGTGGTGATGGCGTCGACGTCGTAGACGCAGCCTCCCCAGACGCCTCCGCTGGCCTGCACGAGCGCGGCCCAGAGACGGGTGTCGTCGGGAAGCGCGGGGTGGGGGGCCAGGTCGGGGCGAGGTGGACGCTGGTTGAGTTGGCGGGCTCCTTCTTCCGGGCCAAAGGCATCGGCGCCGTTGCCGACTAAATTTACCGTACCGAGGAGGTTGATTCGGTCGATGACGATTTCGATCTGATCGCCTTCGCGAAGTCTGCCGAGAGCGCCGCCGGCCAGGGCCTCGGGAGAGATGTGGCCGATGCATGCTCCGGTGGAGACGCCGCTGAAGCGGGCGTCGGTGAGCACGGCGACATCTTTGCCGAAGGGGAGCGCTTTGAGTGCGGAGGTGATCTGATAGATCTCCTGCATGCCAGCGCCGGCGGGGCCACAGCAGATGAGGACGATGACGTCGCCTTCGACGATGAGGCCGGTTTTGATGGCGTGGATGGCGGAGGACTCGGTGATGAAGACCTTTGCCGGGCCAAGGTGGCGATACTTGCCGTCCGCGTCGATGAGGGTGGGATCGATGGAGGTCGCTTTGATGACGGAGCCTTCGGGGGCGAGGTTGCCCACCGGGAAGCAGACGGTTGAGGTAAGGCCGCGAGATCGGGCGCGGTCGGGCGACATGATGACATCGTCGGGATCGATTCCATCCTGATCCTGTAGATTTTTGCGCAGCTTGTATCGGCGGGGGCTGTCCTGCCACCAATCGAGGCTGGTGTTCAGGGTCTCGCCGGTGACGGTCTTTGCGGTGGTGTCCAGGAGCCCGGCGCGGCGCAGGTGCAGCATGACCTCGGGGGTTCCGCCGGCGAGGAAGACCTGGATGGTGGCGTAGTTTCCGGGGCCGTTGGGGAGCGCGTCCACGAGGCGGGGAACCTGGCGGTTGATGTGGGCCCAGTCTTCGGAGGATGGCCTCTGCAGCTTCGCCGCGTGGGCGATGGCGGGGAGATGGAGGAGGAGGTTGGTCGATCCGCCAAAGGCTGCGTGGAGGACCATCGCATTGTTGATCGAGGCCTGGGTCAGGACATCGGAGGTTCCCATGTGGAGCTGGCGCAGGCGCAGAATGGCGCGGGCGGAACGCCTGGCTGCGTCAAGCCAGATGGGTTGGCCGGAGGGAGCGAGGGCGGTGTGCGGGAGAGCAAGTCCCAGGGCCTCGGCGACGACCTGTGCGGTGGCTGCGGTGCCCATGAACTGGCAGCCGCCGCCGGGAGTGGCGCAGGCGCGGCAGCCCATCTCGGCGGCGTACTCTAACGTGATCTGCTTCTGGGCATAGCGGGCGCCGATGGTCTGGACTTTTCCTGCGTCCTCACCGTCTTCTGCAAGGAGGGTAACGCCGCCTGGGATGAGGACCGTGGGCAGAGTGCCAGCGGAGGCCAGCGCCATCATCATGGCGGGAAGGCCCTTGTCGCAGGTTGCGACTCCGAGGACGCCCTTGCTTGTGGGCAGCGAGCGCATGAGACGGCGAAGTACGATTGCGGCGTCGTTGCGGAAGGGGAGCGAGTCCAGCATGCCGGTGGTGCCTTGCGTGCGGCCATCGCAGGGGTCGGTGCATGCTCCGGCAAAGGGCACGGCGTGCAGCGACTTCAGTTCGCGGGCAGCCTCTGCGACGAGCGATCCAACCTCCCAGTGTCCTGTGTGGAAGCCGAGGGCGATGGGGCTTCCATCTTCGGCGCGCAGGCCTCCGTGGGTGCTGAGGATGAGGAATTCGGGATCGAGAAGGCGCGCAGGATCCCAACCCATGCCCGCATTCTGACTGAGGCCGAAGAGATTTCCCGATGGCTGCGTGAGCAACATATCCGGCGTGAGGGGAAGGAAGCCGGAGGGACCCGGAGCATGGGTGGCAACGGCACCGACTTCGAAGTCAGCCGATTCAAGTACAGACGTGAGTGAGATGTCCTGAATGAGAGCGCCTCTTTTAAATTACAGATTGTAGAGCAAAGTTCGATGGAGCTTGATGAGACTCTCAATGCACACCGACGTCCTGCGGAAGGGTGGTCAGTGTATTGTTCGTCGAGCCTCGCAGGGAGAGGATGATGAGGCCCGAGACGATGAGGGAGATCGACATTAGTAGAAATCCTGCACGGGAGTTGCCGGTGTATGCCTCGAGCAGGCCGACGAACCAGCTACCGAGGAAGGCCCCGAGAGCGCCGCAGCTATTGATGAGGGCCGTGACCTCTCCGGCTACGTTGCTAGGGAGCATCTCGGGAATGATGGCGAAGAAGGGGCCGTAGGGCGCGTACATGCAGCTACCGGCGAGGATGAGAAACCCGTAGGCCCACCAAAAATTGTGGGCAGCTGTAAAGTAGGAGCCGAGCAGCGCCAGGCCGGAGAGCATGAGGAAGGGCCAGACGAATCGCTTGCGACGGAAGCTGCGGTCGGAGTAATGCGCGACGAGGAGCATCAGGATAATCGCCAGAAGATACGGTATGGCGCTGAGCAGACCGGTGATGGCGATGCCGCGAGAGGCACCCTTTTGAATCATGGTGGGCAGCCAGATCACGAAGCCGTAGACTCCAACGCTCCAGAAAAAATACTGGATGGAGAGCAGGATGACGCTGGGGCTGCGGAGGGCGGACTTTATGTTCGGCATCTGGGGAAGCAGCCGCTGCTCGCTTTCGAGTTGCCGACCGAGGTGAGTGCAGGCCTCGACGCTCATCCACGGGGCTTCCTGCGGTTTGTCTCGAATGAGAAAGAGCCACACGAATCCCCAGGCGACGGAGGGGAGACCTTCGATGATAAAGGCCATCTGCCAACCGACGGCCTTGATGATATAGCCGGTTACGGCGGACATCCATAACACGGTGACGGGGTTGCCGAGGAGAAGGAGGGTGTTGGTGCGGGAGCGCTCCGAACGGGTGAACCAACTTGTGAGAAGGATCAGCATCGCGGGCAGGATGAAGCTCTCGGCCGCACCCAGGAGGAGACGATCGACCGCGAGCAGCCAGAAGTTTCGGATGACGCCTGTGAGGGAGGCGAGAATACCCCAGCCGACGAGAGCGAAGAAGATGAGGCGGCGAGCGCTTCTTCTTCTGGCATACGCCGCGCCAGGAATCTGGAAGATAAAATAGCCGAAAAAGAAGAGCGAGCCAAGAAGTGCGGAACGCGAGTTGCTGATATTGAGCGATGCGGCTAGTCCGGCGGCAGCACCGAACCCGTAGTTTGCGCGATCGAGATAGGCAAGGCTGTAGGTGATGAAGACCGCTGGCAGGATATAGATCCAGCGTTTGCGCAGATCGGATTGAACCTGAGGAGAGCTCTCTCCTGCTGCATCAGCTTGCCTGGGTTGCGTTGCGCTATTCATCTGGCTCGAGTCATCCACCGTATTGTAAACAGGGAGGGGTTGGACATGCTTTTTGGAAGGTTCGATTCCCATCCGACACTTTGGAGTAGAAGAAGCATCCAATAACTGAGTCATACGGAGCGATATCGATGCCCTTCCGCAACGTGGTTGCCGCTGTCTTCGCGATGAGCCTGTCCGCGATGAGCCTGTCTATGCCCAGTGTCCTGCCTGCCCAGACGAATCCGGCGCAGCATAACCTGGAAATTACGGTGAATACAAAAGAAACCGGGACTCCTTTCCCTCATTTCTGGGAGAAGACGTTCGGCTCTGGCCGTGCAATCCTTTCGCTGCGCCAGAGTTACCGCGACGACCTTCGTACGGTAAAGAAGGCTACCGGTTTCCAGGCGATGCGGTTTCATGGCATATTTCTCGATGAGGTCGGGCTTTTCGATCTCGATGCCAACGGAAAGCCGGTTTACAACTTCTCCTATATTGACCAGATCTACGATGGACTGCTCGCCGAGGGCGTGCGACCATTTGTCGAGCTAAGTTTTATGCCGAAGAAGCTCGCCTCCGATCCCGCCGCGCTGCACGCCTTCTGGTACAAGCAAAACGTCTCTCCGCCTAAGGACTATGCCCTGTGGGATGGGATGATTACGGCGTTCGCGCAACACCTGATCGACCGCTACGGGATCGACGAAGTTTCGCAGTGGGACTTCGAGGTATGGAACGAGCCGAACCTCGATTTCTGGACGGGGAAGCCGCTGCAATCAACCTACTTTGAGCTCTACGACCACACTGCGCTCGCCCTGAAGAAGGTCAGCCAGCGGATTCGCGTCGGCGGGCCGTCCACGGCGCAGGCAGCCTGGACTACACCCTTTCTTGCGCATTGCAAGCAGAATAATATCCCTGTGGATTTCGTCAGCAGTCATGTGTATGCGAACGACACCGCCAAAGACGTGATGGGGACAGACGAGCAGATTCCGCGCGACCGCATGGTCTGCCGCTCCGTGCGCAAGGTGCACGACGAGATTGCGGCCTCGCCTCTGCCGAAGACTCCGCTTATCTTCAGCGAGTACAACGCCAGCTATGCGAATGAGCCGGATGTGACGGACACGGTCTACATGGGTCCGTGGCTCGCAACCACGATCAGCCAATGCGATGGGCTGACCGAGGCGATGAGCTACTGGTCCTTCTCGGACGTATTCGAGGAGCAGGGTGTGGTGAAGACGCCTTTTTACGGCGGCTTCGGGCTGGTGGCCGCCGATAATATACCGAAGCCCGCCTTAAACGCGTTCGCCATGCTGCACGAGTTGGGCGACCGCCGCATTCCGGTGGACTCCGACTCCGCCCTGGCGACTCGTAGTGCCGATGGGTCCATTGTGGTTGCGCTATGGAACTACGCGCCGCCGTTTGGCACCGGAGCAACCTACACCGCGCCGCCCGCGGCGATAGAGCCGGCGAAGACCTTCAGTCTGAAACTGACGGGCGTTGCCAACAATCGCCGCGCGGAGATATGGCGGCTGGACGCGGACCACGGCAATGTTCTGAAGACATACGACGCGATGGGGCGACCGGCCTTTCCGACACGCGAACAAATCACGAAACTTCGCGCCGCAGGTAAAGCTTCACCGCCGGAAACGACTTCTATTCAAGGAGATACGCTGACAGTTCGTATTCCACCTCAAGGCCTGGTCCTGGTCAAAGTGCCGCGGTAACGGACTAGACTCTGATTCGCTAAACTAGCTTATTGGGAATAAGTACCGTTCTAACCGGACGGTGGGGTACTCTGCCATTCGTATGGGGTCTTCGAACTCACACAACATCACGCGACGGAGTGCGGCGAAGATGCTGGCCGGCGCTCTCTTCTACGATCTTGCGACTCCGACGTTCGCGCAAGTTCCGGTTGCCGCGCTGCCGAGACTGCTTGAGGATGAGGATATTGTCTTCATCGAAGAGATGCAGCGCGCGAACTACCTCTTTTTCGTGGAACAGGCCGACCCCTCCACCGGGCAGGTGCTGGATCGCGCCATCAATAAAACGACGGGAACGATGGATAGCCGCTTTACCTCGAGTATTGCGGCTACCGGGTTCGGTCTTACGGCGCTCTGCATCGCGGATAGCCGATCGTATGAAAAGTCGGATCGCATCAAAAAACAGGTGCTGACGACGCTGCAGTTCCATCTCGACAAGATGCCGCACGAGCATGGTTTTTTCTATCACTTCAACGATGTGAAGACGGGCAAGCCGCTGACCAACAGCGAGGTGTCCTCGATCGATACGTCGATTCTGCTTTGCGGCATTCTCACCTGCCGCGCGTATTTCGACGATGCGAAGATCAAGGATCTGGCGACCCAGATCTACAACCGCGTGGACTGGCCCTGGATGTTGAACGGCGGTACAACGTTCTCACAGGGCTGGCGGCCGGCGACGGGCTTTATCTCGTATCGCTGGGACCACTATGCGGAGATGATGATGCTGTACCTGCTGGCGATCGGCTCGCCGACGCATCCTGTCTCGCCGGAGTGCTGGAGCGCCTTTACGCGGCCCCGTATGAAATACAGCTACTTCGACTACATCAGCGGCAACGACCCGCTATTCGTCCATCAGTACTCTCATGCGTGGTTCGACTTCGCGCGCAAGCACGACGCCTACACAAACTATTTCACGAACTCAATCATCGCCACGCGCGCCCATAAAGTGTTCTGCTTGAAGCTCAATCGCGGCTATACCGACGATTACTGGGGCGTTACCGCTTCCGACTGGCAGCACGGCTATACTGCCTGGGGCGGGCCACCGCTGATGGGCCCGGTCGACGGTTCGGTCGTTCCCGCAGCCACAGCCGGATCGCTGCCGTTTCTGCCAAGGGAGTGCATTCGCGTGCTGCGCTCCCTGAAAGCAACCTACGGCAAAGACGCGTGGGGACGCTATGGCCTGTGCGATGTCATTCACCCGTCTCAGCTCTACTACGACACGGACGTCATTGGCATCAACGTTGGGATAAGCATGCTGATGGCTGAGAATCTTCGGAGTGCCTTTGTGTGGAATACTTTCATGCGAAACCCCGAACCTGTCGCCGCAATGAAGGCCTGCGGGTTCACGGCCACCTAGGATTGCAGTACGATTGAAACCAACGCCTCGAAGTTCCGGCGCATCCATACATCTAAAGGTCTTTGCAGATCAATCAGTTCGCTATCTTCCACCCATCGAAGCCAGGAGCAATTTGACAGAACAGGTGAAAGCAGAGAGCCCGTGGCGTGAACGTATGCGCGCGCTGCGCAATGTACCGCCGGTGCTTCGCATTCTATGGGACTCCGGGCCGGCCGTTGTGACTTGGGGGCTCATCCTTCGTGTCCTCGTGGCGACGCTGCCGTTTGCCGTGGCGAAGGTCGCGCAGTACATCATCTTTGACATTGCCGCCGTTATCAGGGGCGGATCGCTTTCGACCAACTTCTGGATCCTGGTTGGCTCCGAGGTGGGGCTGAATGTGTTTCTCGGGCTGCTGACACGCGCCGTCGATTACTCCGACTCGCTGCTCGCGAACCGGTATACGCAGCACGTCAGCGTCCGCGTGATGGAGCAGGCCGCGCGGCTGGACCTGACGACGTATGAGAATCCGGTGTTCTATGACAGGCTGGAGCGAGCGAGAGTTCAGGCGACTGACCGGCTGGCGATGATTCAACAGATGGGCCGCCTGTTCCAGCAGGTCATCACCACGATCACGTTCTCGGTCGCCCTGGTGTTCGCCTCGCCCTGGTTGATCCTGCTGCTGGCGCTTGGCGTGCTTCCATCGTTTCTCGGCGAGACGCACTATGCCTTCCTGGGCTACGCAAAAAACTTTCGCCAGACACCTGCGAAACGGCAGATGGACTATCTGCGGCAGGTGGCTGGAAGCCGCGAAGGAGCGAAAGAGGTTAAACTCTTTGGCCTGAACAAGTTCTTCACCGATAGGTTCCAGACCCTTGCCAACCAGATTTATCGGGAGGATGTGGCGCTGTCGCGATCGAAGCTGATCGTTGGGGGTCTGTTGGGAGTCATCGGGACTCTCGGGTACTACGGCGCGTATGTGTATGTGATCTGGCGTACGCTGGGTGGCGCGTTTGACATTGGCCAGTTCACCTTCCTTACGGCGGCGATTCAACAGGCGAGCTCAAATCTGCAACAGGTATTTTCCACTGCCTCTGGCATCGCCGATCAGGCATTGTTCCTTACTGATTTGCTTGCTTTTTTTGAGATGGAGCCGACGGTGCACTCCAACCCTGATGGGTTGCGCATGCCTCAGACCATTCGAACCGGCTTCGAGTTTCGCAATGTCTCCTTCACCTATCCGGGAACAGAGCGGACGGTGTTGAAGAACTTCAGCCTCACCCTCTCGCCAGGGGAGCGGATCGCGCTTATCGGCGAGAATGGCCAGGGAAAGACGACCGTCGTGAAATTGATCACACGGCTCTACGACCCAACCGAGGGGGAGATTCTGCTGGATGGCGTAGACCTGCGGGAGTACTCCCTCGAAGATCTGCACCGGCATATCGGGGTCATATTTCAGGACTTCATGCGATTCGAGATGACGGCGCGGGAAAATATCGCGATTGGCCGCGTCGACCGGCCGCATCAACAGACCGAAATCGAATCTGCGGCACATAAGAGCCTTGCCGATACGGTAGTCAGCAAACTCGCAGGCGGTTACGATCAGATGCTGGGCCGCCGCTTCGAGGGCGGCGTGGAGCTGTCGGGTGGGGAATGGCAGAAGATCGCCCTGGCCCGCGCCTACCTTCGGGATGCACAACTGCTGATCCTCGACGAGCCAACGGCAGCTCTCGACGCGCGGAGTGAGTTAGAGGTGTTTCAGCGCTTTGCCGAACTAACGGAAGGCAAGATGGCGCTGCTGATCTCGCACCGCTTTTCTACGGTTCGGATGGCAGACCGGATCGTGGTGCTCTCCGGTGGGCAGTTGATTGAAGAAGGCGATCATGATCAATTGATGGCCCGCGGCGGCATCTACGCGGGTATGTTCGAGATGCAGGCCGCAAGCTACAGGTAAGCTTCGCAAAGCATCTCAAAATGCAGTATCTACCCGGTCAGCTGCGGTTGAGCAGCTACCGGCCAAAGAGTCCGAAGGCAAAGCGTCATGGCACCTTTTTCAGGAGATCCAGTTAGTTTCGAGCATACGATGCCACCTACGGCCCCCATCCTGGAGGTACCCGCAGGGCTGCCTGAAAAGCCGGCGGTAACGGAAGCAGAGCTGCGCTCGCATGCCGAAGCGCTGTCCCAGCACTGGCAAATATTGGCCGAGAGTCGGAATCAGACCGCAATCAAGCAGCGTTTCGCCGAGATGAGGGTTCGCCTCGAAGAGCTCCTGCGAATCTGCAAGGAGACTGCATCTTTAAAAGAACTGACTCCGCAACTCGAACTGCTTGAGAGCGGGCACATGTTGCGATCCGTGCTGGCCGGCGGCGACAGCGCTAGCGACAAGCTCTCCTCCATGCCGCAGATCCGCGTAGAGCCCGATGGAGAGCTGCCACGAATCATCAGCCTTGCCGGTTCTTATCTCGATGCCGCCGACGGCATCTGGTCTCCAGAGTCTTTTGCGATATACGCCGAGGAGGCGCAACAACGCGACCCTCTTTTTCTGAGGGAGGTAATGGCGTTGCCGCAAGCCCTGGAGTTGGCGCAACTGGAGCTGATTCTGGATCGCGCGGACAAAGCGTTTGCCGCCGGCGAGTTGCCGCCTATCGAGCAGTCGCCTTTCTCCGCAATCCTTCACAGCCTGCGACGATTGAAGCAGTTTGAGTGGCGCGAGGCGTTGGAACCACTTGTCGCATTCGACACCATTCTCCGCCAGGATCCATGCCAGGTCTTCGCGGCCATGGAATACGAGACGCGCAATACCTACCACAAGCGCGTTGCCAAGTTGGCGCGTTATGCGGACTGCAACGAAGTAGAAACGGCGCAGGCCGCGCTGAATCTAGCGCGCGAGGCCAGCCAGACAGCCGATCCGGATCCGCGGCACGCACTGCGCACCATGCATATCGGCTACTACCTTTTTGCTGAAGGGCTTCCGCTGCTGAGCCAGCGTATCGGCTACTACGCGCCGCCTATGGAGCGGGTCCGGCGCTTCCTCCGCCGCTGGAACGAGGACTTCTATATCCTCGGCATATTTACTCTTTCGCTGCTGCTTATCGTAGCGATCATCGCTCCGCTGGTTCCGCACCATGCCTTCTGGCCTGTTGTCGGCGCGCTGCTGCTCGCTCTGCTGCCCACCTCTCAAGGCGGGGTTGACCTGGTGAACAACACAGTAACGGCACTTTTAAAAGCAGAGGCTTTGCCCAAACTGGATTTCTCAAAAGGAGTTCCAGCAGATTCAATAACGTTGGTCGCTGTACCTACACTCCTGTTGCGAGAGAAGCAGGTTCTTGAACTCTTCGATGAATTGGAGGCTCGCTATCTCGCCAACCAGGATCCGAACATCCACTTTGCGCTGCTGACTGATATGCCCGACAGCACAGCACGGCCGTTGGATGAAAATTCCGACCCGTTACTGATACTGGCGATTCAATGCATCAACGACTTAAATGCGAAGTATGCCAACGAGAAGGGCGGCTCTTTCCTGCTCTTGCATCGGCACCGCATCTTCAACCCCCGGCAGGGTGTCTGGATGGGATGGGAGAGGAAGCGGGGCAAGCTGCTGGACCTTAATAAATTGCTCCTCGGCGTGTTCGACAGCTTCCCCGCAAAGGCCGGGAGCCTGGATGCGCTGAAGAACGTCAGGTACGTGATTACGCTCGACTCGGACACACAGCTTCCGGGCGCGACGGCTGCCCGCATGATCGGCACCATAGCCCATCCGTTGAATCAAGCAATTATCAATCCGCGGCTTCGCATCGTGACTGCGGGGTACGGTATCTTGCAGCCTCGTGTGGGGGTGAGTGTGGCCTCGGCATCACGCTCCCGCCTGGCAGCCCTCTATTCCGGAGAGACCGGCTTCGACATGTACACGCGCGCTGTCTCCGACGTCTATCAGGATCTCTTTGGGGAGGGCATCTTCACGGGCAAGGGCATCTACGAGGTCAGCATCCTCCACCAGGTTCTGGATCGCCGTTTTCCTCGCAATGCGCTGCTATCTCACGATCTGATCGAAGGCTCGTATGCTCGTGCAGGGCTGGTGACGGACATCGAGGTGATCGACGATTACCCGTCGCACTACTCTGCCCATACGCGCCGTAAACATCGATGGGTACGGGGGGACTGGCAGGTTGTTCAGTGGCTCTTCAGCCGAGTGCCTGATGAGTCAGGCCGCTTGGTACCGAACCCCATCAGCACGGTCTCGCGATGGAAGATCTTTGACAACCTGCGCCGTAGCCTGGTCGAGCCGGTCACATTCCTGATGCTCCTACTGGGCTGGTTCGTCCTTCCAGGCGGAGCACTTTACTGGACGGCCGCAATCCTTGTGCTTCTTCTTCTCCCGGTGCTGGTTCAGCTTGGATTTGACTTTGGCCGTGCCTTGTTGAATCGCAGCACGATTGGGATGCGCCAGAGTTTCTCAACTCTAGCTGCTAACGGATGGCTCACCATCCTGAACCTTACCTTCCTGCCCCACCACATGCTGCTCTCGCTCGATGCGATCTCGAGGTCTTTGAATCGAAGGCTTGTATCGGGAAAGCGGCTGCTGGAGTGGGAGACGGCGGCACAGGCAGAGGCCGGAACCGCGAAGACTGCGCTGGACGTCTATCTTCAGCTCTCTCCACTGGTAGCTCTACTTATCGCAATTGCCCTTGCGCTTCATCGCCCCTCGTCTTTGTTCGGGACCGTGCCGATACTCATCCTCTGGGCCTTTGCCCCGCTGGTCGCACTCTGGCTCAACGCCTCTCCCCTCTCCGAGAAACGCCCCCTCGCTGCCGAGGATAGAGCTTTTTTACAGGAGCAGGCACTCCACATCTGGCGCTTTTTTTCAGAGTTTGGTGGCGAACAGAATCACTGGCTCATTCCAGATAATGTGGAAGAGAATGACACGTTGCAGGTGCGCAAGCTGTCACCGACCAACCTCGGCATGCTCTTCAACGCACGACAGGCAGCGTATGAGTTCGGCTTCCTTACGCTGCCGGAGCTTACACGCGCATCGCTTGGCACACTCTCCACCTACGATAAGCTGGAGAAACAGCGCGGCCACATCTACAACTGGTACGACATCGAAACGCTGCAGCCGGTTGCTCCAATTACCGTATCGGCCGTGGACAGCGGAAATCTTGCGGCTTCACTCTATACTCTTCGCACCGGCGCGCTCGACCTGCTCAAGCGACCGCTGCTGCAGGATGACAATTTCTCAGGGCTCGACCAGATGCTGCAGATTGCGGGTGAAAACTCTCGCGACTCGAGCGGCAACAGCACAGCAACAGGGACCACTCATGATGCGGCGTTCATCAGGGGACGCGTGCAATCACTCCTATTTTCCAACGATGGCAAGCAACTCAGCAACACCGTAGCCAATGCGCCGGAAGGCAATTGGGTTGCAGGGGAGGCAGTTCGCCGCCGCGCGGCTCTGTCTCACTTTGCGCAACACTACGTTCCCTGGATATTGCCTCAGTTTTCCTCTCTCTTCGACCTGCCCCAACTCAGTGGGGCTGAGGACCAGGCCATCCCAAGGCTCGAAGGGGCGGCAGATTATGTCGTAGCGCTGGAGTCGCGGCTTGTGGCCGCAACAGGTGCTCTGCCTGCCGATTCGCCGCTAGTCTCTGCTGCCGAAGAATTGCGCACTCTGCTCCCTGCCGCCGCAGAGGCACTGGAGAAGTTGAAGAAGGATGTAGTAAGTATCGCGGCTGAGGCTGGACGCCACGCCGATGCGATGGAGTTCGGATTTCTGCTTGTCAAGTCGCGCCAACTGCTCTCCATTGGCTACGATGGCGTTACTGGCGAACTGAACTCTGCCTGCTACGATCTGCTTGCCTCTGAAGCCCGTGTTGCCTCCTTCCTCGCTGTAGCAAAGGGAGACATCTCTCAGCAGTCATGGTTTCGGCTGGATCGTTCGCATGTGATGATAAATGGCCGCACTGCACTGCGCTCGTGGACGGGAACCATGTTCGAGTACATGATGCCTGCATTGTGGATGGAATGCTATCCGGATACGCTCATCTCGCGTTCGCTCGATGCCGCCATTCGTACTCAGCGAGAGCATGTGCGCGATATTCCGTGGGGTATATCCGAGTCGGGTTTCGCGCAAAAAGATCCCACGGGCCGCTACGGATATCAGGCGTGGGGCATCCCGGGACTGGCGCTAAAGTATGGAGCCGAAGATGGTCCCGTAATCTCTCCCTACTCAACGTTTCTTGCGTTGCCGATATTGCGTCACGATTCCATCGCCAACTTGCGCCGCATGGTTTCGATGAACTGGGTGGGAGCCTATGGGCTGTACGAAGCTGCGGACTATACCCAAGGGAAACAGGCTGAACTTGTTCGGTCCTGGATGGCGCACCATCAGGGCATGTCCTTACTCGCGATCACGAATCTGCTGCGGAACAATGCATTTCAGCGTTGGTTCCATGCGAATCCGCGTGTGCGCGCAGCGGAACTCCTTTTACATGAAAAGCCCCTCAGCAAAGAGGCGCTCAGCGCACTCTCAAAGGAAGCGAAATCATAGATACAAACGAATATTCTTTATTCACGGCGAGGCCATGCAGGGTTCGTTCGGGATTTACTGATGCGCACTGGATCCGATACCCCCTAGAAATCTAAGGTATTCTGCAAACTTCTCTGGCATGGTGCGGTAGTAAACATTTAAGCCCTCTTTACGAGATGTAATGAGCCCGAGTTCAGTCAGCACCTTCAGATGATGAGATAGTGTAGGCGGTGAGATGGCGTGCTTGCCATGCATCTCGCCACAGCAGAGTTCCTCATGTTGCGCAATCTGCGTATAGATCGCGAGGCGGTTTGGGTCCCCGAGCGCCTTCCCGATTTGCGCAGCCTCGCTGTCCGTAATTTTTCTCATACCTACTCAGACGCAAAAAGAGCGCATTTGGCGACAAAATACAACTCTTGAATCCAAGTAATTCGACGGCCATCTAAGTAGACACGGCATACGAATGCTGTGTTAACGGAGAGCCTCGATATGTGGATTGTTCGACTTGCGCTGAATCGCCCCTACACATTCATTGTAGCGTCGATTTTAATTCTGGTTCTCGGCTTCTCGTCGATCGCAACCACGCCGACGGATATCTTCCCCAATATCGACATTCCGGTCGTAACCGTCATCTGGTCCTACTCCGGTCTTCCTGCGAAGGAGATGGAGCAGCGCGTCACGACGTTCAGTGAATTCGTGATGGCGGTGGTCAACGACGTCAAATCCATCGACTCACAGACGGTCAACGGCGCCAGCGTCATCAAAATATCGTTTCAGCCCCAGGTCCATATCGATGCGGCGATGTCTCAGGTGGGCGCGGCGGTGCAGTCCATTCGCTTCCGCATGCCGCCCGGGGTAAATCCCCCATGGATTCTCCGCTTCAGCGCGTCTACCGTGCCGATCATCCAACTGGCGCTCTCGAGCGATACGCTCTCTGAGGCGGAGCTGTATGACTACGGTCTCTTTCGGGTACGGCAGCAGCTGTCGACGGTGCCCGGCACGCTGCTGCCAGCACCCTCCGGTGGCGTCGCTCGCCAGATCATGGTTGACCTCGACCAAAACGCTCTTCTTGCAAAAGGGCTCACGCCGATCGATATCACCGCAGCCATCAACGCGCAGAACCTAACGCTTCCATCGGGTACGGCGAAGGTGGGTAGCCGTGAATACACGGTGAGCACGAACTCCAGCCCGATCGACGCGCTCATGTTGAACAATGTGCCCATCAAGACCGTAAACGGTTCGCTGGTCTATATGCGCGACGTGGCTCACGTCCGGGACGGGTGGGCGGTACAGCAAAACGCAGCGCGCGCCAATGGCAAGCCTGCCGTTCTGCTGGCCATTATGAAGACAGGCTCGGTATCGACTCTGGATATCGTCAAGCAAATCAAGAACGATGTTCTTCCGACCTCGCGCGCGGCCGCCCCCAAGGGACTCAATATCCGTGAGCTCTTCGATCAATCGGTCTTCGTCCGGGCTTCGATCGAGGGCGTCCTGCGCGAAGGCATTATTGCTGCCTGCCTGACCGCACTCATGATTCTGCTCTTCCTGGGCAGCTGGCGTAGCACGCTTATCATCGCGATCTCGATCCCACTCTCTATACTCAGCTCGATCATCGTGCTGAGCGCCATGGGCGAGACGATGAACACCATGACCCTCGGCGGCCTCGCGCTTGCCATCGGCATCCTGGTGGACGACGCCACGGTCACAATCGAAAATATTCATCGGCACATGGGCCAACAGCCGCTCAGAGAGGCTGTGCTCATCGGCGCATCAGAGATCGCAACGCCGACGCTCGTCTCCACGTTGACAATCTGCATCGTGTTCGTATCGGTCGTCTTCCTCACCGGCCCCGCGAAGTATCTCTTCACCCCGATGGCGCTCGCGGTCGTCTTCGCCATGCTCGCGTCGTATGTGCTCTCGCGCACGCTCGTTCCGGTGATGGTCAACTTTCTACTCGGCGCCGAGCACACCTTCGAGGGTCACGCTGATCTCGAAGCAAAAACGCCTGCGAGACGCTCCATATTCAGACGTATCAATGACCGCTTCAATCTGGGATACGCCTGGGTTCAAGATCGCTATACGAATGCACTGCAGACCGTTTTAAATCACCGCAGGTCCGCGCTCATTGCATCGATTGCCATCATGTCCACCGCGTTTATGCTGCTTCCCTTCGTCGGGAGAGACTTCTTCCCTTCTGTTGATGCCGGCCAGATACGCCTGCATGTCAGGGCACAACCGGGAACACGCATCGAGACCACCAAGGTGCTCTTCAGCCAGGTGGAGGATCAGATTCGCAAGACGATTCCCGCCAATGAGCTTGAACTCATTATCGACAACATCGGTCTCAGCCCGGAGACCTTCAACTACGCCTTTGGCGACGGCGCAACTATCAGCAGCGCAGACGGCGAAGTTCTGATTGCGCTCAACGAGAAGCATCATGGCCCAACGGACAAGTATGTGAAGCAGCTACGCTCACAGCTGCAACAGCGATTTCCCGATCTGACGTTCTTCTTTCAGCCCGCAGACATCGTGACGCAGATCCTCAATTTCGGCCTGCCCTCACCCATTGACGTGCAGGTGCAAGGCTACGATCCGGCGAACTATGAGATCGCACGGCATCTGCGGGAACGGCTCGCCACAGTTCCCGGCACGGTCGACGTTCACATGCACCAGGTTGTCAACGCTCCGGACTTGCATCTCGACATCGATCGTGTGAGGGCGGCGCAGTTCGGCCTCACGCAACAGGACGTCGCCAACAGCATCTATATCTCCCTCAGCTCCAGCGCGGCAGTCCAGCCAAATTTCTGGCTCGATCCGAAGATGGGCATTACCTATCAGGTCGCCGCCCAAACGCCCCAGCACAACATTAACTCAATCAATGCGCTGCAGAACACGCCCATCCCGATCCATACGATGAGCAATCGCACCGAAGTGCTCGGGAATATGGCCACGCTCACGCCTGCCATCCAGCCCGTGGTTGTGAACCACCACAATGGCCAGCCAGTGTTCGACATCTACGCGAACACACAGGACAGCGATCTGGGATCAGTCGCGGCAAAGGTAGAGCACATCGTCAAGGAAGAGAGTAAGAGCCTTCCGCCGGGCACAAAGATCATCATCCGGGGCCAGGTGGAAAGTATGAACGAAGCCTTCAGCCGCCTCGGTCTCGGCCTTACGTTCGCAGCTCTTCTCGTCTACCTGCTAATGGTCGTCAACTATCAGAGCTGGCTCGATCCTTTCATCATCATCTGCGCGCTCCCCGGGGCCTTCACCGGTATCGTATGGGCGCTTTTCCTAACGCAGACTACCTTCAATGTCCCCAGCCTTATGGGTGCCATCATGTCGATCGGCGTCGCGACGGCGAACTCAATTCTTCTCGTCACCTTTGCCAATGAGCTTCGCGCAAAGGGCATCGATCCTCTCGAGTCCGCGGTCACGGCAGGCTATACACGGCTGCGTCCGATCATTATGACAGCCTTCGCCATGATCATCGGCATGTTGCCGATGGCGCTCGGCCTGGGAGAAGGTGGGGAGCAGAATGCACCGCTTGCGCGCGCGGTGATCGGCGGCCTAACCGTCGCCACCTTCGCCACGCTTTTCTTTGTCCCCTTAATGTTTACCTTGATCCACGGAAGAATTGCCAACACGCAACAGGAGGCAGCATGACACAGCAGATCGAAACAGTTCCTACGGAGCAGACGCAGAAAACGTCCTCCGGAGTAATCGTCAAAGTGGCCGGCGCGGGAGCACTTCTTGTTGCCCTGATCGCCCTGGGCGCCTTTCCTCGTCTCGCACGCCAGCGAGAGGCTCTCGCTGCGGTCCATGAATCTGCGGTGACGCACCCAGTGGTCACTCTGGTTCATCCGCAGAAAGGTGAGCCCACCTCCGAGCTTCAACTGCCCGGTAACATTCAGCCTCTATACAGCGCTAATCTCTACGCGCGTGTCGATGGCTACCTGGACCGGAGAAATGTCGACATTGGCTCCAAGGTAAAGGTAGGCCAGGTGCTCGCCGTCATCTCGTCGCCTGAGATAGACCAGCAGCTTCTTCAAGCCCGTGCCACGCTTGCACAGTCTGAGGCCTCGCTCCAGCAGAGCAAGGCAGCGCTCGAACAGGCGAAGGCGAACGCAGAGCTGACTCGGTTAACGAAGGAACGCGATTTACCGCTGGGCGAGCAGCACGCCATCTCTCAGCAGATCGTCGATGGTGCCGTACAGGCTTACAACGCTCGCGTCGCAGATGTCTCAGCATCCGCCGCAAACATTACCGCCGCTGAGGCGAACGTGTCGGCCAATCGCGCGAACGTCGCCCGTCTCCAGCAGATGCAAAGCTTCGAGCGAATCGTTGCGCCGTTCGATGGTGTCATCACCGAGCGCAACGTCGAACGAGGGGACCTCGTCACCACAGGCGGCACCGGTGCAAGCAAGCCACTCTTCAGCATTGCGCAGAGCGGCACATTGCGCATTCAGGTCGACGTGCCCCAGTCAGAGGCGGTCAACATCGAGAATGGTCAAAAGGCTTCTATCGATGTGAAGGAGCGCCTTGGGCGAGCCTATACCGGCACCGTCATTCGCAGCGCCGGCGCTCTCGATAGCGCGGCACGCACCATGTTGACTGAAGTACAGGTCGATAACAAAGACGGCTCTCTGCTGCCTGGTATGTATGCCCAGGTCAAGTTCACACTGCCGCAGCAGCGCGAATCTCTCATCATCCCCACCAGCTCTCTGATCATCGACCGCAGCGGCATGCACGTCGTCACTGTGAACGCAGACAATATTATTCACTTCCTCCCGATCGCCATTGGGAAAGACATGGGCACTCAGGTCGAAGTTCTCAGCGGTCTCCACGGCTCGGAATCACTGGTGGCCAGCCCAAGCGATCTGCTTAATGAAGGTCAACATGTCGAAGTACGCTGAGTGTTTTGCTTGCCCCGTGGAGTTGGCGAATAACATCGGAAGGAAAGTCGTGATGAAGAGAATCGTGCAAACCATCGTTGCGGGCGTGTTGACTCTGATGGTGATCGGTTGCAACCTTGGCCCCAACTACAAGCGGCCTGCAGCAACCACGCCGCAGAGTTATCGTGGAGCCATCGCCCCGGACATCGCCTCTGCATCCTCGACACCATCGCTTGCGGATCAACAATGGGCGACAGTCTTTCAAGACCATGTATTGCAGCATCTCGTTCAAGAGGCATTGCAAAATAACCTGGACCTTCGCGTCGCTGCCCAGCGCGTGCTCGAGGCGCAGGCGCAGGTCGGAATCGTTCATTCGCAACAGCTGCCTTCGGTGAGTGGGGGTGGAAGCTACTCTGCTCTTCAGATACCGTCGTCGCTCGCCGGCAATAACGCCAATGGCAACCCGGCGAACTCCTTCTTCAACGGGGGTGGCTTGAGTGCGTCAGGCGCGTGGAACCTGGATTTCTGGGGGCTATACCGCCGTCAAACGGAAGCTGCTCGTGCAGAACTGCTGGCGAGCGAATGGGCTCAGCGAGCAACTCGCTCCACGCTGGTCGAAGGGGTTGCCCAGGCTTACTTTCAACTGCGCAGTCTTGATGCGCAATTGGAGATTACAAAAAACACCATTAAGGCCCGCCAAGATTCTCTGCAATTGACGCAGGCCCTTGAGCAACATGGCGCAGGCTCCCTGGCAGATACGCGGCAAGCAGAAGAACTCCTCTACGCAGCTCAGGCCAACCTGCCCGAACTCAGGCGTCAGGTCGCCATCCAGGAAAACACGATCAGCATTCTGCTTGGCCACAATCCTGAAGCCATCGATCGCGGTCTGCCAGTAGCGGAGCAGCCACATCCGCAAGAGGTGCCGGTGGGCGTACCCTCTCAGCTTCTTGAGAGGCGTCCGGATATTCAACAAGCCGAAGCAAAACTGATTGCGGCCAACGCGCGCATTGGAGTTGCTAAGGCACAGTTCTTCCCGCAGATCTCGCTTACCAGCATGGGCGGTTCGGCGAGCAACCAGCTACAGTCTGTCTTCTCCGGCAAGAATGCATACTGGTACGCAGCAGGCTCTCTCTCCGAACCCATCTTCGATGGTGGCCGCATCCGCAACAATTATCACCTCTCTAAAGCGCAGCAACAGGAGATGCTACTCGAATATCAGAAGACGATCCTCAATGCATTGAAGGATGTCTCAAACTCCCTCGTCTCCTACAAAGAGACTCGCGAACACAGGGAGGAGCAGGCCGCACAGGCGACCTCCGCGGCGGACGCTGTGCGACTAGCGCGCCTGCGCTACTCTGGCGGCAATACAAGCTATCTGGAGGTTCTCACCACAGATACGGACCTTTATGACGCGCAGCTTCACCTGGCTCAGGCCCAGCAACAGGAGGCGGCTTCGCTGGTGCAGCTTTATGCTGCACTCGGTGGAGGCTGGCGATAAACCGAATAGGTCGATTCCCCAATCGGTAGTTGCTGCGGATCGCTGGGCGGCAACAAGGTCTGCGGGCTGGGAATCGCATACTGTCCATTCGGCAATTTAGCGTTGAGAAGCGCAAGCGCAGCAGGATTGACGTTCGTTCCGTCGCATGCGATCTGCGTGCCGCCGGCAAAGGTTTTGTACCCCTTCTCAGGATGATTGGCCGGGACAGAACTGAGCGCCCAAAGTCGCAGCAGAACGGTCGCTTGTTATCTGCGACAAAATCGCTGTGACCAGCGAAAGGCTCGATTGACCATTGCGCTGAATCGATCCCTGGTATGCAGCAAAGAAGAAGAGTTTGTCTCGTCGAACAGGTCCGCCAACCGTAAATCCAAACTGATTCTGCTTCAGAACCGGTCGCGGCTGGCCATTTCTCTTGGCAAAGAAATCATTCGCATTCAACACATCTTACAGCGAGCCTTAGCTCCATGGTTACTGTCTCGCTCGCTCCTACGTGTATAGAGTGCATCCGTTTGACCGCGAACTCACAGCCTCCGCGGAG
>Ga0193753_10001402_pt1 | contig 20574 bp, 15 predicted proteins | sample H1c2metaG_FD_144925 | JGI IMG/M metagenome (GOLD analysis project Ga0193753, IMG submission 144925) | Soil microbial communities from a riparian zone of the East river system, Colorado, United States - H1c2 | ecosystem: Environmental > Terrestrial > Soil > Riparian zone | place: USA: East...
GCCCTTGGGCCCGAACGACTTCACCGAGAAGGTCGGATAGGTGTGCAGGCCCTGGCTGAACGCCTCGCTCATCGGCTCGGCGCCGCCGGCCCCGCTCAGCTTCTCGCAGACCAGCTGGTAGTCCTGCCCCTGGGTCAGCGCGGTGGCCGGCTCGACCTCGATCACGTCGGAGACCAGGTCCGGCTTCGCGGTGGTCAGCACCGCCGGCATCGCGCCGGCCACGCCGCCGATCAGGCGGCAGCCGCGCACGACGTCGGTCGCGCGCACCGGCTGGTTGAAGTGGAGCGGCAGGCGCGGGCGAGGCGGCAGCTTGTCGGTCGGCATGCCCCACACCCCGTCCACGTCGATCGGGTGGTTGACGAACGCGAACTCGAAGTCGCCGCTGCGACCGGCCAGCGCCCCGGTCAGGCGCACCCGGTAGCGGGTCGACGCGGCCAGCTCCGCCTTCGGGGTGAGGACCAGGGTCTGGCGGTCGATCCAGCGGGCCTGGACCGCCACCGCGGGCTCGACCGCGACCGGCGGCTGGGCCACCGGCACGCCGATCGCCTCCTCGCCGACCACCGGCTTGTCGAAGCGGATCTGGATCGGCTCGCTCGGATCCACGCGCGCGTCGGTCGGCGTGTGCGAGAGGACGGTGAGGTCGCGCGGCGTGCTCGACCCCGAGCCACCGCACGATGGCGCGGTCGCGGCCAGCCCCATGGCGAGCGCGATCGCGATGACCGGGTGGCAGAGAGCGGGCGAGAGCGCGCGCGGCTTGGCTTGGATCACGGGTCCTCCTCCTTGACGAGTGACGCCCTGTTCATCACGGGCCGTGCCAGCTCGCACGCGAGCCAAGCGTCCGGAATCGCGACGCGGGCGCGCGCTGCGTGGCTGGCTGCCCACGCGGCTCGGGCCTCCTGGACACGGCCGTCGATGCCACGCGATCGGGTCCGGGCGGGGCGGTCAGTGCGCGCCCATCGACGCCTTCACCCGCGCCGCGTCGCTCAGGCGGTACTCGAGCGGATCGCGGCCGTCGGCGGGCGGCGGGCGGCTGGCGACGCGCCGCATCTTGCCGACGTAGCGGAAGGTCCCGCGGTGATGGACGAACGACCACACATGCCAGGTGCGCTTGCCGTCGGTGCTGGAGAAGCGGACCGAGTAGAGCGGCACGCGCTGCTGCATGCGGGCGAGCGCCTCGCTCTGGTAGCCGACCGCGCCCGGCTGGCCGGGGGCGTCGAACTTCTCGGCGTGGATCGCGGTCAGCCCGGTCTCGATGCGACCCTTGATGTGGCCGGCCAGCCAGCCGATCCCGGCCCGCTGTGGCTCGTGCTCGGCGAGCAGCTCGGGGCCGAGCGAGGGGCCGAACACCTCGCGAAACCAGCCGTCGACCGCCGGGAGCTGAAGGCTCTGCAGGAGGCGGGTCTGCTCGGCCTCGTCGCCGTCCTGGAGCGCCTTGACCAGCGCGGTCATCATCGCCTCGAGGCCCTGCGCGGTGTCGGGATAGCTCGGCTCGACCGGCATCACGACCGGCGCGGGCGCGCCGGCGGCCGGCGGCGTCGATGGCGCCGCGGAGGTCGGGGCGGGCGGGGCGTCGTCGCCGCACCCGGCCAGCCCGCCCACCACCGCCAGGACGAGGGCGGCGATGGGACGGCGCAGCATCGCGAAAGCATCGGCCTCTGCGGCGGTCGGCGTCAAGGCGCCGCGGGAGGGGGACGGGCGCCCGTCCAGACTCGGGCCTGGCGGCCCACCGGGCGGGGACTCTGGGGTTAGGATCGGTGGATGGCACACATCCAGCTGGTGGGCGGGAGGGCGTGGGCGTGGACGTGGTTGGCGGCGACGGCGCTGGCGGCCGCGGCCCTCGCTCCGGCCGGCTGCGATCCGCCTCCGACCGCGATCCCGCCCGGTCCGACGCCGATCCTCGCCGGGCCGATCGTGGAGCGGCCGATTCCGGACGCGCCGATCAGCCCGCCCCCCGAGAGCGGGCCGGGCGACGCCGACGCCGGGCCGGCGGAGTCGGGGCCGGCCGACAGCAGCGGTGGCGGGGCAGGGGGCGGCCCGGGTAGCGCGGCGCCGGCCGGGGCGCCCGGGTCCGAGGCGAGCTCGGGGCTCACGCGCGACGGTGGCCTGTGCGAGAAGGCGGCCGAGTGCGCGAGCGGGATCTGCGAGGGACCCGGCTGCGGACCGGAGCGCAAGGGTATCTGCATGACGCGCAACCGCAGCTGCACCCGCGACCTCCGCGCCTACTGCGGCTGCGATGGACAGACCTTCCGCGGGTCGGGCAGCTGCCCCGGCCGCCGCTTCAGCGCGCGAGGCGCGTGCAAGTAGGTCCACCCGCGCGGGGCGGCGTGTGGGCCGCGACAAACGGGTTGATCGGGCCGAAGCCGTCGGTTTACGTTTCGACCGGACCCGGCGCCGCGCAGTTTCCAGGCCGGGAGAGGTACTGAATGGCAACCGAATCGACCGCCATCGTCCGGTTCATATCGGAGGCCCAGCAGCAGGCGAACCTGCCCATCCAGCCAGGCGAGGCGCCCGTGCCGGACCTGACCGATGACCTGAAGCCGATCCGCCGCTCGTTCAAGGTGCCGCTCCTGGTCGTCGGCGCGGTGATGGTGGTGGGCGCGGCGACCACCGCCGGCATCTACATCGGCAGGCACTCGACCAGCTCGCCGCCCGCGACCGCGCAGGTCGCGCCGGCCGCGCCCGCCGCGACCGAGCCGGCCGCGATCCCGGCACCGATGGTCACCCCGGGCCTGCCGTCGGTGGTGGCCGCCGCCGAGCCGCCGCCGGGCCCCGGGTCGCCCTCGCAGCCGGCCGCGGTCGCGCCGGCGGTGCTGGCCGAGACCGGGTTCGACATCCGGGTCAAGCCGCCCGCGACCATCAGCCTCGACGGCCGCGTCCTCGGCAAGGCCCCGCTCCGCATCCGCAACCTCAACCCCGGCCAGCACGTGGTCGACGTCGAGGCCCCGTCCGGCTTCTTCTCGCGCCGGATCGAGATCGAGCTCGACGCCGGCGAGCCGCAGAACGTCAACCTCGCCCTCGACCCGATCGATCCACCGGCCGCGCCAGCCGCGCGCGCCGACGAGGATCGCCCGCGCCGCAAGGAGCGCCGCGCCGCTGCTCGCCGCTCGTCGGATGCCGCCTCGCCGGCCGCCGCCAAGGGCACGCTCCTGCTCGGCTCCAAGCCGCCGTGCGACATCTACATCGACGGCGCCGCGACCGGCCTCAAGACCCCGCAGCGCGCCATCGAGCTCTCGCCCGGCCACCACCAGATCACCCTCGTGAACGGCGACCTGGCGATCAAGAAGAGCTTCACCGTCGACATCGAGCCGGGCAAGAGCACCCGCGAGATCCACGACCTGACCGGCAAGCTATAGCGTCGAGCTACAGGGTCAGGGCGCCGCCAGCGCCGCGCGGATCTCCCCCGGGCGCCGGCCGATGAACGCGATCGCCTGGTCCACCTGGGCCTGGAACTCGTCGACGGAGCCTTCCTTGCGCGGATCCTCCGTCACCAGGGGCGCGATCTGCGCGCGGAGGCTCTGGGCCAGGCCGGCCAGATCGGCCGCCTCGAACACGTCGTTGGCCTGGCCCAGCCGGGTCAGGAACGCGGCCCGGCAGTCCTCCTCGGCCCAGCAGCGCTGGGCGAGCAGGCCGGCCGCCGTGCCGACCGCGGTGCTTTGATCGTAGGTCTGGTCCACCCCGGTCGGGATGATGCTCCACCGGTCGGTCGAGGGGTCGTGATAGACGCGGTAGTTGTTGACCACCTGGATCGAGTAGCCGTCCCAGTGCCCGATGATGGTCTCGACCGCCCACAGCGACAGGAAGTTGTCGAAGTCGAAGATGCCGTCGATCGCCGGGTAGAAGCCGCCGTCGGGCAGCGCGGCCAGCTGCTGCACCATCGTCCGGATCGCCGTGTAGTCCTCCGGGTCGCCGCCCTCGCCAGCCGGCTCGCACTCGTTCGGGTGAAACTTGCGGCTGAGGCAGTAGGTGTCCTCGTCGCCGGGCGGCACGTTGCCGGGAAGGAGGTCGCACGAGTACGTGCCCTCGTAGAGCATCCCGTCGTTGCTGTCGAACCAGCGCGACAGGAAGCGCCGGTCGATGCTCTCGATGTGGTTGTAGAGGCCGTACAGCTGGTCGTTGACGAACACGCGGGTGTAGCTGGCCCGCGGGGTCGGCACGCCCATGAGCTGGTAGAAGCGGTAGGCCAGCCGCTCGTGCACGAACGAGCGGTCCTGGACCATGGCGTTGAGGGTGAGGCGCTTCAGGCCGTGGCTGCGGCGCTCGTCGGCGCAGCTGCCCTGGGCCGGGTCGGTCCACGACAGGTTGACCTTGAAGCTCGCCTTGCCGTCGAGGTTGCGCGCCGAGCCGCACCCGCCCTTGGTCCGCACGCCGGCGCCGTCGTAGCGGACCCCGTCGAGCACCACGTTGCCCGGGTAGTACTCGCGCAGGAACGGCACGCAGCCGGGCGGCGAGGCCTGGGCGTTGATCGCGTCGATGCTGGTCTGGGCCAGCTCGATGCGCACGTCGCGCACCGCGGTCGGATCGAACCAGTAGGTGCTGCCGTCGTCGGTGCGGAAGCGGCGCGGCGAGCTCCACTCGCTCCAGGCGCTGCACGAGGCGCCGTCCCGGTAGCGCGCGATCACCTGGTAGTCGGCCCACGCGTCGAGCGCGTCGCTGCCGACCTCGAAGGTCCCGTCGGCCAGGGTCACCTGGGTCAGCTTGGCCGGGTCCTCGACCTCGGCCCACCACACCCGTAGAACTGGCTCGCCGCCGGCGTTGAGCCAGATCTCGAACCGCGACGCCTGGTGCGAATCGTCCGGGTCCGGATCCGAGAACGGGCTGGTCTGGATGACCACCGCGCCGGGCAGGACGTCGATGAGCCCGGCCTCGGGCGTCATGACGATCGGCGCGACCGGCGGCTGGTTCTCGGCGTCGGCGCAGGCCTCGGTGTCGTCGCCGTCCGCGTCATCGCCGTCGTCGCTGCCGAGGTCGCCGGTGTCGCCGTCGTCGTCCGCCGGGGCGACGCCGCCCGGACCGTTGAGATTGCCGGTGCACCCGACCGCCGCCGAAGCGGCGGCCAGGCCGATCAGGCCGAGAAGAGCGAGAAACCTCGTTGGAACCACGATCTCAGGATACAGGAGCAGGGCGGCTCTCCGCGGTCCGTCGTCCAATCCCCGGCCGTTCGCGGTCGCCAGGTAGGAGCCTCACCCGCTACTTGCTGGCCCCGGCCACCTTCGCGCGCTTCCGCAGCACATACGGCAGGATCCCGCCGTGCCGCATGTACTCCACTTCCTGCGGTGTATCCACCCGACAGACCACGGTGAAGGACTTGCTGTCGGCTCGCACCGTCAGCCTCTCGAGCGGCACCAGCCCGTCGCCGACCCCGAGGATGTCGAACGTCTCGCGACCGGTCAGCCCGTGGGTCTCGCGCGATTCGCCGGGCAGGAACTGGAGCGGCAGCACGCCCATGCCGACCAGGTTGGAGCGGTGGATGCGCTCGTAGCTCTCCGCGATGACGGCGCGCACCCCCAGCAACATGGTCCCCTTGGCCGCCCAGTCGCGCGACGACCCGGTGCCGTACTCGGCGCCCGCGATGACCACCAGCGGCACCTTCTCCTCCCGGTAGCGCACCGACGCGTCGTAGATCGTCATCTGCTCGCCGTCGGGCAGGTGCGCGGTGACCCCGCCCTCGACACCCGGGACCAGGAGGTTGCGCAGGCGGATGTTGGCGAACGTGCCGCGCACCATCACCTCGTGGTTGCCGCGCCGCGCGCCGTACTGGTTGAAGTCGGCCGGCTTGACGCCGTGCTCCATCAGATAGGCCGCGGCCGGGCCGTTCTTCGCGATCGAGCCGGCCGGCGAGATGTGATCGGTGGTGACCGAGTGGCCGAGCACCGCCAGCGCGCGCGCGCCCAGGATGTCGGTCTGCGCGACCGGCTGCGCGGTCAGCTCGTCGAAGTAGGGCGGGCGGCGGATGTAGGTCGACGCGTCGTCCCACGCGAACGTCATGCCCTCCGGGATGCTGAGCGCGCGCCACTCCTCGGTGCCCTCGAACACCGCCGCGTAGCGCTCGACGAACATCTCGCGCCGGACCGAGGTGCGCACGCACTCCGCCACCTCCTGGGCCGACGGCCACAGGTCGCGCAGGAAGACCGGGGCGCCGCTCTTGTCGGTGCCGAGCGGGTGGCGCTCGAAGTCGATGTCCATGGTGCCGGCCAGGGCGTAAGCGACCACCAGGGGCGGTGAGGCCAGATAGTTGGCCACCACGCTGGCGTGGATGCGGCCCTCGAAGTTGCGGTTGCCCGACAGCACCGCGGCGGCGACCAGGCCGTGCTCCTTGATCGTGCGGGCCAGCGCCTCGTCGATCGGGCCGGAGTTGCCGATGCAGGTGGTGCAGCCGTAGCCGACCAGGTTGAAGCCGAGCGCCTCGAGCGGCTCGATGAGGTCGGCCGCGCGAAGGTACTCGGTCACCACCTGCGATCCGGGCGCCAGGCTGGTCTTGACCCACTTGTGCGGGCGCAGGCCGCGCTCGGCGGCCTTCTTCGCCAGGAGGCCCGCGGCCAGCATCACCGACGGGTTCGACGTGTTGGTGCAGCTCGTGATCGCCGCGATGACGACGTCGCCGTGGCCGATCTCGGCCTCGGTGCCGTCCTCCTCCAGCTTGATCACGAAGCGCGCGTCGATGGCGCTCAGCCCGGACGGCTCGCGGTCCTCATGGCCGGCGGCGTTCACCCAGGTGTCGACCGCGTCCGGTCGCTCCTTGACCTCGTCGCCCAGCACACCGACCAGCGTCTTGCGCCACGACGACTGCGCCTGCGACAGCGGCACCCGGTCCTGGGGCCGCCGCGGCCCGGCCAGCGACGGGACCACCTCGCCCAGGTCGAGCCCGAGCGTGTCGGAGAAGCGCGGTGCCGGGGCCGAGCCGTCGCGGAACAGCCCCTGCTCGACCAGGTAGCGCTTCACGTCGTCCACGTGCGCGGCCGGCCGCCCGCTGAAGCGCAGGTAGGCCAGCGCCTCCTCGTCGATCGGAAAGAAGCCCATGGTGGCGCCGTACTCGGGCGCCATGTTGGCGATGGTGGCGCGGTCCGGCAGCGACAGCGAGTCGAGCCCGGCCCCGTAGAACTCGACGAACTTGCCGACCACGCCGCGCTTGCGCAGCATCTCGGTCACGGTCAGCACCAGGTCGGTGGCGGTCGCCCCGGCCGGCAGCTTGCCGCGGAGCTCGAAGCCGACCACGTGGGGCAGGAGCATCGGCAGCGGCTCGCCCAGGACGGCCGCCTCCGCCTCGATGCCGCCGACGCCCCAGCCGACCACGCCGAGCCCGTTGATCATGGTGGTGTGCGAGTCGGTGCCGACCAGCGTGTCGGGGAACGCGCGCAGGACGCCGTCCTGCTCCTCGAAGAAGACCACCCGGGCCAGGTACTCGAGGTTGACCTGGTGGACGATGCCGGTGCCGGGCGGGACCACGCGCAGCCCGTGCAGCGCCTGCTGGCCCCAGCGCAGGAACTGGTACCGCTCGCGGTTGCGGGCGTACTCGTGCTGCACGTTGAGCCGGAACGACGCCGCCTGGCCGAACGAGTCGACCTGCACCGAGTGATCGATGACCAGGTCGGACGGTCGAATCGGGTTCATCTGTTCCGGCGGACCACCCAGCTTTGCAAACGCCTCGCGCATGACCGCCAGGTCGACCACCGCGGGCACGCCGGTGAAGTCCTGGAGGATCACGCGGGCCGGCCGGAACGAGATCTCCACGCTCGGCGCCGCCGTCGGATCCCACGACGCCACCGCCTCGATGTGCTCGCGGGTGACGCTGAGGTCGTCCTCGTGGCGCAGGAGATTCTCGAGCAGGATGCGGAGCGAGAAGGGCAAGGTGTCGACGTCTCCGACGCCCGCCTTGCGCACCGCGTCCAGGCGGCAGATCTCCGCCTTGCGTCCGTCACCGAGAGAAATGGTGGCCTTGCTGTTGAAGCTGTCCCCGCTCATCGCGCGGACTATAGCCGAAACGACGCGTGCCCCGCCCGCGGTCCCGGGCGCGGTTCTTGAGCTATTGTCGGCGGCTTGAGCAGCCGATTCACCACCGCGCTCCTCGACGACGCAGCCGGCGTCGAGGAGCTGGCCGCCGCCATCCGCCAGGCTGGCGCATTCGCCGTCGACCTCGAGTTCGTGTCCGAGGACCGGTACGTCCCCGAGCTGGCGCTGGTCCAGGTCGCTTGGGGCGATCCGGCCGCGCCCGAGGTGGCCGCGGTCGACCCGCTGGCGGTCGAGCCGCGCGCGCTCTTCGACCTGATCGCGGATCCGTCGGTCGAGGTGGTGGCGCACGCAGCCCGGCAGGACCTGGGCCTGCTCATCACCACCTACGGGGTGACGGCGCGCGGGTTCGTCGACACCCAGATCGCGGCGTCGTTCGCCGGGATGGCCGATCAGATCGGCTACGCCCGGCTGGTCCAGCACCTGTTCGGCGTGACCCTCGACAAGGGACCGCAGCACACCGACTGGCGCCGGCGCCCGCTCAGCGAGCGGCAGGTCCGCTACGCGCTCGACGACGTGCGCCACCTCCTGCCCGCGTGGCACGGCCTCCGCCGCCGGCTCGAGGAGCGCGGGCGGATGAGCTGGGCGCGCGAGGAGTCGCAGCGGCTGGCCGAGAGCGTGGTCCAGCGCCGCCCGCCCGAGGAGCTCTACCGCCAGGTCGGCGGCTGGACCGCGCTGAAGGGGCCGGCCCTGTCGGTGCTGCGCGAGCTGGCCGCGTGGCGCGAGCGCGAGGCGCTGGGCTCGAACACGCCGCCGTCGTGGATCCTGACCGACCCGGCGCTCATCGAGCTGTCCCGGCGCGCGCCGCGCGCGGTCGAGGAGCTGCAGCGCGTGCGCGGGCTGACCGCGGCGGCGGCGCGGCGCCACGGCGAGGCGATCCTGGCCGCGGTGGCGGCGGCGGGTGGCCGCGCGGTCGCGGTCGAGGCGGCCCGTCAGCTCGGCGCGCGCGGCCAGGCCCAGGCGGCGATGGTCGGGGCGATCCTGCAGGCGAGCTGCGGCGAGGCCGACGTGCCGGTCCGCCTGGTCGGCGGGCGCGGCGACGCCGAGGCGCTGGTGGCCTGGATCGAGGCGCACCCGGCAGGTGAGGCCCCGGCGGCCCCGACCACCGGCGGCGAGCCGCTACCGGCCCTGCTCGAGGGGTGGCGCTTCGAGGTGGCCGGCCGCCCGGCGCTGGCCTGGCTGCGCGGCGAGACCGCCCTGGCCGCCGACCCCAGCGCGCCCGGCGGGCTGCGATCGATCGACCTGCCGCTCTCGTCGCGCGGTTGATCGCGCGCGCCGGTCCGCCGGGTTCGCGCTACAGCGAGCCGTACTTGACCGAGCAGCCGTACGACTTGGTCTCGGCCACCTCGACCGGCTTGCCGGCGGCGAGCGAGGCGAGGGCGTTCTCCACGTAGTTGACCTGGCCGTCGGCCGGGACCTTGCCGAGCGGGGCGTTGTCGAGCGCGCCGCGGTAGACGATCTGGCCGTTGCCGTCGATGACGAACATGTGCGGCGTGGTCTTGGCGTCGTACGCCTTGCCGACCTGGCCATTGGCGTCGATCAGGATCGGGTAGTCGATCGACCAGTCCTGGCGGGCCGCGCGGTTCATCTCGGCGCCTGCGCCCTGCTTGCCCTCCGAGCCGGAGTTGATCGCCAGCCACACCACGCCGTCGGCGGTGTGCTTCTTGGCCAGGTCCTTGAGCGGACCCTCGCCGTGGGAGTAGCGCACGAACGGGCAGCCCGGGTTGAACCACTCCAGGACCACCGTCTTGCCCTTGAGCGACGACAGCTGCACCTGCTTGCCGTCCAGATCGGCCAGGGTGAAGTCGGGCGCCGGGGTGCCGGTCTGCGGCGCCGGCGCGGTCGCGCCTGCGGTCTGGGCGGTGGCCGGCACTGCCGCCGCGCTCTCGCCCGGCGCCGGCGCCGTCGCGGTCGGCTCGTCGCTCTGTGATCCGCCGCAGGCCAGCGCGAGCGAGAGGGACAGCGACGAGAGGTAGAGCGGGAGGTGAGTGGCTCGGATCATGGGGGCTCGCTTCCTGTTGGCTCGCATTGTCAGGGTTTCTCCTCGAGATCGAGGGCGTAGAAGCGCCGCTCGGCGCCGTCGGTGACGGCCACGACGCCGCGCGCATGAGCGGGCTTGAATCCCGGCTTGTAGTCCAGCTGCAGCTCGCCCTTGCCGCTCGCGCCGGCCGACTTCTGGCCGACCAGGTTCAGGTCCTCGCCGGTGGGCGGGAAGTACTCGACGCGATCGGCGCGCTTGATGGCGAGCACCAGCCGGACGCCGCGCGCGTCGCGCTCCCAGCGGGGCGTGGCGCCGAGCTCGGCCTGGCGGCGCGGCAGCTCGGCGCGGTGCCGGCGGAACAGCGCCGCGTTGGCCGGGCGGGCCGGCTGCGCGCGGCTGGCCAGCGGCAGCTCGAGCGACGCCTTTCCCTGGCCCCGGATGCACATGTCGCGGCAGACCAGGTAGGTGGCCTCGGCCGAGAAGCGAAGCGGACCGGCGGCGCTCGCCGCGCGCGGCCCGGTCACCGACGACGACAGCAGCGCGGAGCCGGCGTAGCCGAAGCTGGCCGCGGTCTCGCCCGGGGTCTGGAAGCGGTCGGGGCCGGGGTAGCGGACCGGTCCGATCTCGTAGCCGGCCGGCGCGGCGAAGGCGACCTCGGTCGCCAGGCCTGCCTCGCCCGGATTCTCCCAGTAGATGTGCCAGCCCGTGGCGATGGTGAACTTCATCGCCAGGGTGATCGGCTTGCCCGGGCTGACCCCGGTGGCGTCGGCGACCAGCTCGACCTTCACCAGATCGGCCGCCTTCTGCTGCGACGGCCGCGCGGCCGGAGCCGGCCCGGCGGGAGCCTGAGCCGCCGACGGAGCGCTGCCCGCGGCGAGCGCGAGGAGGGCCAGGGAGGCGGTGGCGGCGGGGCGGCTCATCTCAACTCCAACCGTAGGAGTAGAGCAAAAATGCCCGGTGGTGGCAGCGCCGGTGGGCGTCTTCGAGCTCCGCCGCCGGGAGCGGAGAGAGGCGCCCCTTGCCGGGCCACGGGTCGTGACCGACCAGGCCGGCGCGCTGCCCATTCTTCGGCCGGGAGCTCTCGCACGCGATGGCCAGCGCGTGCGGCGACTGAATGCGCGATCCCGGGTGCAGGATGTCGCCGGCGGTGACGAGCACCGCGCCGCGGTGGCCCTGTCCGCCCGCCACCCAGTCGAGCACGATCGGCGTCCGGATCGCGACCATGCGCGCGCCGATCCGGTTGCCGAGCCGCGCCAGCTCGGCCGAGCGATTCGCGAACCAGCTCGCGACCCGGGGCAGGTCGCCACCGTCGCGCTCGGTGGCGAGCTCGCGCAGGAACATGTCCTGGACGCCCGGAGCGTAGCCGCCGTTCAGCGCGCCGAGCCGCCGGAGCAAGAACGCAGCCGCGGCGCCGGCGCAGGTGACGCGCGTGGTCTCGATCTCCACCGCCAGCTGGTCGCTTGCCACGAGCGTCGCAATTTACCCGATTCCCGGGCGAATGCTTCCCGCGCGGCCCGCGTGCTACACCGGCCAGGTGGACCCGTGCCGGCATCCGGACGTGCTCGACGGGCGTTGCACCACCTGTGGGGCCTGCACGCACGAGGTAGTCCTCAACGGTGCATGCTTCTTCTGCGGAGCGACCGACATCGACGTGACGGTTCGCCCCGTCGAGCCAGCCCTGGTCCCGGCCGGACGGCTGGTGCGCGGGCCGCGCGGCGGCGATTCGTGAGAGCGCGCCTCACGAGCTCGTGAATCCGCAGAGTGCCGGGCCATGGCCCCTGTCTTGCTTTTCGTCAGGCGATGAACCGCGCGCACTGGAAGGAGCGCGGACGGGCGGTCGCGCATCGTCTGGCGCGCTTGCCGCGGCGGACCGCCATCGCGCTCCTCGTCATCCTCGTCGTCCTGGTCGCGGCGCGCGTCGCCGCGCCCATCGCCATCGAGTGGGTCCTCAACCGCAAGCTGGCCTCGCTCGAGGACTATCGCGGCCACATCGATGACGTCGATCTGTCGATCCTCGACAGCGAGCTCGCGGTGGACGGGCTTCGCCTCGACCGTCGCAAGGGGGACCCGGAGCTGCCCTTCCTGCGGGTCGAGCGCATGGAGGTGGACTACCGCTGGGACGCGCTGTTTCGCGGCGAGATCGTCGCCGACGTGGTGATCCGCCAGCCGCTGGTCAACATCATGCCGCAGGCGACCCAGAAGAAGGACCCGTCGAAGCAGCTCGAGAAGGAAGAGGAGGGCCAGGCGATCACCGAGACGGTGCAGACGCTCCTGCCCACCAAGATCCATCACCTCCACATCACCGGCGGCAAGGTGCGCTTCAAGGACCCGAGCGCGTCACCCGACGTCGATCTGCGCCTGACCCGCCTGGACCTGTTCGTGTCCAACCTCAGCAACCGGCCGGCGCCCGCGTCGGAGATGCCGACCCGCGGGCGGGCCACCGCGACGATCCAGGGCAGCGGGCGCCTGCGCGCGCAATTTCGCCTCAATGTGTACGCAAAGCAGCCCACCTTCGACCTCGACCTCGGCCTGCGCGGCCTCGACGTGCGCGAGCTGAAGGACCTCACCCGCGCCCACGCCAAGGTCGACCTCGAGAAGGGCCGCGCCTCGTTCTACACCGAGCTGGTCGCGAAGAAGGGCGAGATCCACGGCTACTTCAAGCCGATGCTCGACGACGTCGAGGTGCTCGACAGCGACGGCGGCGACAAGGATGACGCCTGGTACCGCAAGGCGTGGGAGGGCACCGTCGGCGCGGTCGAGGAGGTGTTCGAGGACCAGGACAAGGACCGCGCCGCCACCCGCGTGCCGATCTCGGGGCAGGTGGACCAGCCCGGCATCGGCGTCTGGGTGACCGTGGTCGAGCTGGTCACCAACGCGTTCATCGAGGCGCTGTTCCCCGGCGTCGACCACTCGATCGGCGGCGACTCGAAGAAGGACGACTCGAAGAAAGACGACGCGAGGCGCGGCGACTGAGCACCGCGCCTCACGGGTTCCTCAGCCCTTGGTCGGTTTCGGCGCGCTCGGGGCCGGCTTGGCCCCGTCGCCGGCCTGCTTGCCGGCGATCTTCTCGGCCGCGGCCTTGTGCTGCTCGATCACCGGCTTCACGCCCTTCAAGAGGGCGACCAGGGACGCGTCCTTGGCCTGGGCGAGCGAATCGGTCACCAGCTGGAGCGCGGCGGCGTGGTCCTTGACCATGGCGGCCATGAACTCGCGATCGAATGCCTCGCCCTCGAGCCCGCGCAGCCGGGCCATCGTCGCCATCGCCTCGTCCATCTTCTTCTTCTCATCGTCGTTCTGCGGCGCCGGCGGCGCGAGGGTGGCGCCGCGCTTCTTGGCCAGCGCGGTCACCTTGCCGTCGGCCTTCTTGTGGTCGCGGACCATGCGTCCGGCGAAGCTCTTCACGTCGGCGGCCTTGGCCCGCTCGGTGCCGAGCTTTCCCATCTCGATCTCCATCTCGTTGGCGTGATGGAGCTTGTTGACCGCCTGGAGCTCGGCGTCGGCCAGGGTGGGCTTGGCAGCCCCCTTGTCCTGACCTGCCCGGGCCGATCCGCTGAAAAGGAGCGGCGCCGTGAGCGCCGCGGACATCGCGATCGTGGTGAATCTCATCTCATCCTCCTCGAGGTCTACTCGAGGTTGGTAAAGACCTCCCACCCGGCTCTGTCAACGGAAGAGGGATCGTCAGGCGCGGCGCTGGCGGTCAGCGCGGGGCGGGTGCGCTCGTCGACGCGCTGGCTGGCGGACCGCTGTACACGATGCAGGTGCCGTAGAAGCCCTTCCGCCCCTTCGGGTTCTCGGCCACCCAGCTCTCCAGGTCGCGCACGCCCGGGTCGCGCGACGAGGCGCCGCCCAGGACCACCGCGTCGCAGCCCATGTCGGCGCCGCGCTCGCGCAGCTTGTGCAGCATGTCGGCGGTGTCCGCGACGCTCAGGCTGGACTGCTCCTCGGCTTCGATCAGCGCGACGTCCACGTGGGGCCGGGGCGGCGCGCCGCTGGTGAAGACCTCCACGCTCTCCGGCTGCCGCGGCTGCATGGCGCGCGGCGGGGCGTTGAGCTGGGTGGTGTGGAGCGAGGTCCCGCATCCGGCGGCGAGCAGGATGGAGAGGGAGAGGATCGTCGATCGGCTCATGCCGGTCCCTTCAGCACCCGACATGCCACGGCTCCGTTCCGCGGCTCGCACGGCAAGTGCGCAGAACCGCCTCCACGCGCCCGGAAGCGCGCGTCAGCTCTTGCCACCTGTGAAGATGCTCCTGTGGCGCGAGCGACTCGGAGTCGGCGCCTCGCCGTCGAAACGCACGAGGTGGCGGACCGGGTGGCCGGCGGGCCGATCGCGCGGCATCGGGTACACTCTTGCCATGCGCCGTGCTCTCCTCCTCGCCACCGTCGCAGCCGCCGCGCTGGCCGGCTGCGCGAGCCACTCCGCCAGCCCGGCCGCGGGTCGCGATCGCGACGTCGCCGCGCCCACGGCCCGGACGGACGATCGCGCGCCCCACGGCCGCCCGGCCGGGACCGAGATCATCCAGATCGGCAACCAGCGCACCTTCTGGGTCGAGCACTGCCCGACCGACTCGCCGAGCCCGCTCCGCGAGCAGTGCTCGCTGACCCGCGCCGACCTGGGGCCGGCGCGGTGATCGCCGCGCGGCGCGCTACTCCTTGCGCTGGTTGACCGGCGTGTAGTTGCGCTCGGTGTGCCCGGTGTAGATCTGGCGCGGGCGCCCGATCTTGCTGTCCGGGTCCTCGTGCATCTCGCGCCAGTGCGCGATCCAGCCGGGGATGCGGCCGAGCGCGAACAGCACGGTGAACATGTCGGTCGGGATGCCCATCGCCTTGTAGAGGAGCCCGCTGTAGAAATCGACGTTCGGGTAGAGGTTGCGCTCGACGAAGTACGAGTCCTTGAGCGCGATCTCCTCCAGGTGCTTGGCGATGTCGAGCAGCGGATCCTTGATCTTGAGGTGCGGCAGCAGGCGGTCGGCCAGCTTCTTCAGGATCTTGGCGCGCGGGTCGTAGCTCTTGTAGACGCGGTGGCCGAAGCCCATCAGGCGGATGCCCGCGGTCTTGTCCTTCACCTTGTCCATGAAGGTCTTGTAGTCGCCGCCGCTGGCGTGGATCCGCTGCAGCATCTCGATGACGGCCTGGTTGGCCCCGCCGTGCAGGGGACCCCACAGCGCCAGGATGCCGGCCGAGACCGCCGCGTACAGGTTGGCCTGGCTGGATCCGACCAGGCGCACCGTCGAGGTCGAGCAGTTCTGCTCGTGATCGGCGTGCAGGATGAGGAGCTTGTTGAGCGTGTCGACGATCACCGGGTCCGGCTCGTACGGCTCCGACGGCACCGCGAACATCATGTAGAGGAAGTTCGCGACGTAGTTGAGGTCGTTGCGCGGGTACATGATCGGGTGCCCGATCGACTTCTTGTAGCCGAACGCCGCGATGGTCCGGATCTTCGAGAGCACCCGCGTGTAGTGAATTTCCGGCTCCGACTGCGGGTCGAGACAGTCCGGGTAATAGGCGGACAGCGAGCAGACCATCGAGGACAGGATCGACATCGGATGACCCGACGGCGGAAAGCCCTCATAGAAGTGCTTCATGTCCTCGTGGATGATGCTGTGCCGGGTGAGCAGGGTGCGAAACCGCTCCAGCTCGCTGGCGGTGGGCAGCTCGCCGTAGATCAGGAGGTAGCTGACCTCGGGAAAGCTCGAGTGCTCGGCCAGCTGTTCGATCGGAATGCCGCGGTATCGCAAGATCCCGCGTTCGCCGTCGAGGAACGTGATGGCGCTGGTGGTCGCGCCGGTGTTCATGTAGCCGCTGTCGAGCGTGATGTGCTTGGTCGTGGCCCGGAGCTTGCGGATATCGACCGCCTTCTCTTGCTCGGTGCCCTCGATGATCGGCAGCTCGTACTCGCGTCCGCCCAGGATGAGTTTCGCCGTCTCGCTCATGGCGGCAAGATAGCAGATGTGACCCTGGTCGAGCGCCAGGGCCCGCGCCGGGATAGAGTCGGGATGTGGTCGGGAGGAGAGGGGGCAATCATGGTGCTGTCGCGCTCCGTCACCGGAACGGCACGCGGCCTGCAAAGTGTCGGGCCGTGACGGTCGACCCGACCCCGCGAGGGCATTTCCTCGTCCGCAGCGCTCGCGCGGCGCGCCACCGAGCGGCTGTGGCTGCGACGCTGGCGCTCGGTGTGGCCGCCGCGTGCCCGGCCTGCAGCCGGACGGTCACCGGCAGCGCGTCGCCCGATTCGCCCCGCATCGCCGACGTCACCATCTCCGGCAACGACAACGTGGACGACGACGATATCCTGGACGGGCTCGCCAACCGCGGGCCCGAGGGGCTGCTCCGCCGCGTCTACCGCCGGCTCGACCGGCTCGCCCTCGAGCAGGACATCGCCCGCATCGAGGCCTACTACGCGAGGCGCGGGTTCTTCTCGGCCAAGGTGATCGGCACCGACATCAAGCCGGACGATGACAAGAGCGTCAACGTCACCTTCCGGGTCAAGGAAGGCGAGCCGACCCGGGTGGTCGGGCTCTCGATCATCGGCCTGTCCAAGCTCCTGCGCGGCTCGAGCAACCTGGACTTCCGCGAGGCCCCGCTCCGCCCCGGCGAGGTCCTGCGCCACGACCGCTACCTCGAGTTCAAGGCGTGGATGCTCGGCTGGCTCGCGCACCGCGGCTACCCGCACGCCCACATCGACGGCAAGCTCGAGGTCGACCGCGACGCTCACACCGCCGACATCCGGCTGATCGTCGACGACGGGCCGCTGACCCGGTTCGGCAAGACCGAGGTGAAGGGGCTGGAGCGGGTGCCGGAGAGCGCGGTGCGGAACCGCCTGGCCTGGGATCCCGGTCAGCGCTTCGATCCGGAGCTGCTCGAGCTGACCCAGGGTCGCCTCTACCAGCTCGGCATGTTCAGCGCGGTGCGCATGGACTACGACAAGGAGGGCCGGCCGCGCATCAGCGACATCCAGATCGGCCTCTCCGAGGCCCGTCCGCACGAGCTGCGCCTGGGCGGTGGTCTGGCGATCGAGGGCGGCTTCAGCCTCGACAACCTCCGCATCGAGGCCCGCCAGCGCACCGACTACATCATGCGCGGCTTCCTCGACCCGATGACCACGCTCCACCTCGAGGCGCGCCCGGCCTGGGAGTGGAACCTGGCCGAGAGCCGCAACGGTCCGGCCGGCGAGGCGACCGCGACCATCGACCGCGCCGACCTGTTCCTGCCCCGCCTGGTCGGCAACGTCACCGTCGGCTACCAGCGCGACGAGCTCGAGGCGTACGGCTCGCAGGGGCCGCTGCTCCGCCTCGGCCTGACCCGGCCGTTCATCAACGACCACCTCCAGGTCGGGCTCGGCTGGCGCTTCCGCTACCTCAGCTTCTTCAAGCTGTCGCCGGCGCTCGACGGCACCACGCCGGCGCAGGATCCGGACGCGATGGAGGATCCGCCCGACCCGGCCGAGGTGGAGCTCCGGTCCACCCTCGGGCTGGACCAGGAGCCCTACCGCCTCGGTGCGCTCGAGCAGACGGTGGCCTTCGACCTGCGCGATCAGCCGCTCGACGCCCGCCGCGGCATGTACGCGGGGGTGACGCTCGCCGAGGGCAACTCGGCGTTCGCCAGCGACTTCCCCTTCGTGCGCGCGACCGGCGACCTGCGCGGCTACCTGCCGATCGGTCGGCGCCTGGTCCTGGCCGGGCGCCTGTTCTACGGCCGCAAGCTGAGCGCGGACCCGCTGCCGGTCACCGAGCGCTTCTTCGACGGCGGCGCCACCGGCCACCGCGGTTTCGGCTTCCGCCGGCTCTCCCCGTTCGCGTCCAGCACGTACACCCCGGCGCCCGACCCGGACGCGGATCCCGGCACCCCCGATCCGGGGCCGGTCACGGACAGCGCGCCGATCGGCGGCGACGAGAATCTGCTCGGCAGCGCCGAGGTGCGCTTCGACATCGGGACGCTGCTCAAGTACCCGTTCGGCGTGGTCGGCTTCACCGATTTCGGCGACGTGGTGTGCAGCCCCGACGTGCCCGGCTGCCAGCCCGACGGCGCGCTCGATCTGGCCAACCTGCACTGGGCGGCGGGGGCCGGCGTGCGCTGGACACCGGTGATCGCGGTCCGCATCGACATCGGCTACCGGCTCAACCGGTTCGGGGAGGGGGAGCCGGACGCCGGCTCCAGCGTCCTTTCTCGCATCGCCTTCCACGTCAGCCTGGGGCAGGCTTTCTGATGCGTGACGCCGTGACGCGAGGAGCATCGAGCTGATGGGTCCGCGACCGCGAAGAATCTGGCGCCGGGTGCTGCGGGTCGTACTCGTCGTGCTCGGCGTGCTCGTCCTCCTCATCGGGGTCGGCTTCGGCCTGCTCCACACCGACTGGGCGCGCGAGAAGGTGCGCGGCGTCCTGGTCGAGCAGATCGGCAAGCGACTGCACGGCACCGTCGAGGTCGAGCGCCTCGAGGGCGACCTGCTCGACGCGGTCACCCTGCGCGGCGTCAAGGTGCGCGACCGGGCCGGCAAGGACGTGCTCAGCGCCGACTCCCTGACCGTCGACTACCGGATCCTGCCGCTGCTCGGCAACCACTTCCACGCCGACCTCATCGAGATCGTCGGGCTGGACGCGACGCTGCGGCGGCTTCCCGACGGGCGCCTGGCGGTGGCCGACCTCTGGGTCCAGCAGCCGCCCGGCGGCGAGCCGTGGACCACGACGCTGGCCTCGATCCGGGTGCTGCGCTCGGCGGTGAAGCTGGAGCGCGCTCCAGGGGTGTGGGACGCGTTCTCGCGGATCGAGATCGACGCCGAGGTGGCGGTCGAGACCGAACAGACCCGGGTCGTGCTCCGCTCGCTCGACGCCGAGTGGAAGGGCCCCGACCTGGACCGGCCGCTGCCCCTGGCCGCGACGGCGGCGCTGCGCATCCCGGCCACCGGCGGCATGGAGCTGTCCGGCATCGACGTGACCGCGGGCCACCAGCACGTGGTGGTGCCGCTGGCCCACCTGGGGAAGGACGGCGCGCGGCGCGGCGCCTTTGCCGCCGACGTGTCCGCCGACGAGCTGGCCCGCCTGTGGAAGGGGTCGCCGATCCTGGCCGACCTCCAGCTGGCCGGCTTCGTCGACCAGGGGCCAGGAAACGGGCTGGTGCGCGCACACGTGTTCGGCGGGGCCGAGCGCGGGTCGATCAACCTGGCCGCCCAGCTCGGCGCCGACACCACCACCGGCGAGCTGGGCCTGTTCTGGGCCGGGGTCGAGCCCGCCGCGCTGGTGGCCGGGGCGCCCGAGGGGGTGCTCGACGGCTGGGTGGCCGGCAACGTGGCCGGGCTGTCGCTCGATTCGCCGCGCATCGACCGGATCACCGGCCGGGTGCGCGGCGCGGTCAGCGGCGTCCTGCGCGGGGTGGCGCTGTCGAACGTGTCGCTCGACGCGAGCATGGCCAGGCGGCGGGTGACCGCTGCCCTCGGCGCGCGCGCCGCGTTCGGCACCGCCGGCGCCGACCTGGTCGCGCTCCTGCCCGAGGACCTGAAGCGGACCGGCGCCATCGCGCTGGAGCGGGCCGAGGTCCGCGCCAACCTGCGCGACGCCGGCGAGCTCGAGACCGCGCTCGGCCATCCGGTGTCGGTGCGCGGGCCGGTGGTCCTCACCGCGAGCGCGTCGGGCCGGCTCGACGACCTCAGCGCGACCAGCCGGATCACCAGCACCCGCCTGACCCAGAAGCAGCTGCGCCTGGCCGGCCTGCGCGCCGACCTCGACGTCCAGCACCTCGACGTGGCTCGCGCGCCGGGCGCGGCGGTCGGCAAGGCCGAGGTCCACATCGACTCGATCACGAACGGCCCCACCTCGTACGGAAACGCCCACGTCATCGCCACCGTGAGCGACGGCGGGCACCGGGCGGCGGTCACCTTCAACACCAGCGGTCGCGGCGGGATTGGCGCCCGCGGCCAGCTGGTCGCGCGCATCGAGCCGGACGGCGCGCGCATCGCCTTCCGCGAGCTGCGCGTCTCCACTCGCGACCTGGTCTGGGCCGGCAAGGGCGGGCGGCTGGAGATCACCGACGGCGGCAAGCACCTGGTCGCCGAGCTGGCGCTGTCGTCGGCGGCCGGCAAGCTCCGGGTGGCCGGCGATCTGACCCGGCGCGGTAACGATCTGCGCGGTCCGGTGCGCTTCGCGATCACCCGCGTGGACATCGGCCGGGTGCTCGATCAGTTCGACCGCACCGGCATGACCGGCAAGATCGGCGCGGCCGGCGAGATCAAGCTCCCCGAGGGGCCTGTGAAGATCGACGTCGACGTCGCCAAGATCTCCTGGAAGGGCGCGCCGCGCCCGGTCAGCGGGCGGGTGCGGATCGCGGTGGACCGACGCAAGCTGGAGGGCCACGCCGACCTCGACGCCGGACCGCTCGGGCGGGTGAAGGCCGACCTCACCGGGCGGACGCCGGCCCGGCTGGCCGACGGTGACGCCTGGAAGCGGCTCGGCCCCAAGGCGATCGACTCGGTCAAGGCCACCGCCGACAACGTCGATCTGGCCCGCTGGGTCCACACCCTGGGCGGCAAGTCGACGGCCGGCAACCGCCTGCACTCCGGCCTCGCCACCCTCCAGCTCGAGGCCGGGCCTGGCCTCGAGACC
>Ga0193753_10001403_pt1 | contig 20564 bp, 21 predicted proteins | sample H1c2metaG_FD_144925 | JGI IMG/M metagenome (GOLD analysis project Ga0193753, IMG submission 144925) | Soil microbial communities from a riparian zone of the East river system, Colorado, United States - H1c2 | ecosystem: Environmental > Terrestrial > Soil > Riparian zone | place: USA: East...
CTCGAGAAATGGTATGGCTTTCCGCGCACGCCCTTCGACGTACGCTTCATGCCGCGCGACAACAGCGACGACCCGGCACGGCACATCGACCGTGAAACCGCGGCGGTCATCGTCGAACCCATTCAAGGGGTCGGCGGCGCTTACGATGTCGGCAAGCCGATGCTCGAAGCCCTGCGCCGGCGCTGCGACGAAGTCGGCGCGATCCTGATATTCGATGAAGTGCAGTGTGGCGTGGGCCGTACCGGCGCACCCTTTGCCGCCAATTATTACGGCGTGGCGCCCGACATCATCACCGCCGCCAAAGCCCTGGGCAACGGCTTTCCGGTCTCTGCCCTGCTGTTGTCGCGTCGAATCGCCGGCCAGTTGAAGTACGACGACCTGGGCACGACTTTCGGCGGCGGCCCCATGGCCTGTGCCGTGGCCGAAGCCGTGATCGACACCATCGAGTCCGAAGGCCTGCTGGCCAATGTCCGCCAGGTTTCCGCTTACATTCGATCGAGCTGCATCATCGGCCCCGTGACGGGCGTGCAAGGCGCCGGCTTTTTGCTCGGCCTGAAGACTTCGCGACCCGCCAAAGAGGTTCAGGCCGCGCTCATGGCCAAAAATATCCTCACGGGCACCAGCGGCGACCCACGCATCTTGCGGCTGCTGCCGGCCTATATCTTGAACGAAGGCCATGTGGATGCCTTGAGCGATGCGCTTGCGCAAATTTCCGCATGAAGCGCTTCATTGATTTAGCGAGCTTCAGCCGCGAGCAGATTTTGGACTTGCTGGCCCTGGCGCAGGCGCTCCAAGAGAAGCCGGAGCCGCGCGCACTCGCCGCCAAAGTGCTGGGGTTGGTGTTCTTCAATCCTTCCTTGCGCACCCTGGCTTCGTTTCAGGCCGGCATGGCGCGTCTCGGCGGCAGCGCCTTTGTGATCAATCCCGGTCTCGGTACATGGCAGTTGGAGACCAAGCCCAATGTCATCATGAAGGGTGCGGCCGCCGAACATATCCGCGAAGGCATTCCAGCGCTGGCGTCATACTGTGACGTGCTGGGCGTGCGCGCCTTTGCCGACGGCAAGAGTCTGGAGAGCGATTTGAATGAAACGCTGTTCGGCATGATCGACAAGCTCTGCGACAAGCCGCTCATCAACATGGAATCTGCGATGAATCATCCGTGCCAGGCGCTGGCGGATTGGCGCACCCTGGATGAGCTGCAAATTCCGACCCGCGCGAAGTTCGTGTTGAGCTGGGCCTATCATCCCAAGGCGCTGCCGCTCGCCGTGCCGGCCGCGACGGTGCACATGGCCGCGATGCGCGGCATGGAGGTCGTGGTGCTGCGCCCCGACGGATTCGCCCTGCCGCAACAGGTCATGGAAAAGGCGCGCATGGCGGCGCGCGATGCGGGCGGTTCGCTGACCGAAACGTCCGACCGCTCTGCCGCGCTGTCCGGCGCGAGCGTGCTCTATGCCAAGGAATGGGGAACCACCGCATATTACGGCGATGTCGAAGCCGATTTGCGCCTGCGCGCGGATCTTTCGGACTGGTGCGTGCGCGAACGCTGGTTCGAGCGCGCGCTGCCTCATGCCAAGCTGATGCACTGTCTGCCCGTGCGGCGCAATGTGGCGGTCGCCGACGAAGTTCTCGACGGTCCGCGCTCTGTGGTCAAGCGCGAGGCCTTCAACCGCTTGCCGGTGCAGATGGCTGTGCTGCATCGCATGTTGGCCTAAAGTGCCTATCACCGTGTCCTGGGCCGAGTCGATCCGAAGCGTTTTGCCGAAGCGGAGTATTTTTAAATGATCCTGAGCCGACCCGACCCGTCCGTCGCCGTGCGCGCGCTGAAGAGCGCGGCGCCGTACATTCGCATGTACAAGAACAAGATATTCGTGATCAAGGCGGGCGGCGCGGTCTTCAGCGACGAGGCATCGACCCGCAGCTTGATAGAACAAGTCGCCATCCTGCACCAGGTGGGCATCAAGACCGTGCTGGTGCACGGCGGCGGTCCGCAGCTGGACAATCTACAAGCGAGCTTGGGGTTGGAAACCCGCATGGTGAATGGCCGGCGTGTCACCGATCAGAAATCGATCGACGTGACCGCGATGGCGCTCAACGGACTGATCAACACGCGCATTCTGGCGATCTGCCGCGCGCTCGACATCGAGGCGATCGGCTTGAGCGGCGTCGATGCGGGCTTGATTCGCGCACACAAGCGCCCGCCCGTGGCGCTGGCGGGCTCGACCGAGGTCATCGACTACGGATACGTCGGCGACATCGACTCGGTCAACTCGGCCGTGCTCGAGAAACTGCTGGAGAACGGACTGATGCCGGTGGTCAGTCCGCTGTCGGCGGACTCCAATGGCACCCTGCTCAACATCAATGCCGACACGGTCGCCGCGGCCATCGGCGGCGCGCTGTCGGCGGAGAAGCTGGTGCTGTGCACCGGCGCGCCCGGCATTCTGGAGCGCGTCGACGAACCCGGCTCGGTGATTTCATACACCGACATCCTGGGATTGAAACGCCTGCGCGACCAAGGCAGTTTGAAGGACGGCATGCTGCCCAAGGCCACGGCCATTGAAACCGCGATTCGCAGCGGCGTGCGCCGCGTGCACGTGATCAGCTACAAAGCACCCGACAGTCTGCTCGCGGAGGTGTTCACCAACGAGGGCACCGGAACGCTGGTGGTAGCGGACCTGAAGGCGTTGAGCCCGGCGGAACAGCTGCCGCAGCCATGACGCGCGCATCATGACCCGGCTCTGGGACAAGGGAACCTCGCTCGATGCGCGGGTGTTGGGCTACACGGCCGGCGACGACCATGTCCTGGACAATCGCCTGGTCGCCTACGACATCCGCGCGTCGATCGCGCATGCGGAAATGCTCGGCGAGCAAAAGTTGTTGTCGCCCGAGGAGCTCGCGGCCATACGCGATGCCTTGACCGCCATCGGTGCGGAGCACGCACAAGGCCGGTGGCACATCTCGCTCGATCAGGAAGACTGTCAAACCGCCATCGAAAACTTACTCACCGCGCGCATCGGCGCTGCCGGCGGGCGCCTGCACGCCGGCCGTTCGAGAAACGATCAGGTGCTCGCGGCGTTGCGGCTGTACATGCGGGACGCTGCGCAGGCGCTCCGCCTCGGTGCGATCGCGGTGGCCGATGCGCTCGAGAATTTAAGCAGCCGTCACCCAGACCAGGAACTTCCGGGCTACACCCACATGCAGCAGGCCATGCCGAGCAGCGTCGCGCTCTGGGCGTTGGGATTTGCCGCCGAATTGCGCGACGATGCCGAGGGGCTCGAGCACACGCAGCGGCGTATCGGCAAGAACCCCCTGGGATCCGCCGCGGGCTTCGGCACTCCGAATCTCAATATCAGCCGCGAGGCGACGCGCCGCAGTCTCGATTTTGCAGTCACGCAGGAGCCGGTCACCGCGGTGCAGTTGTCGCGCGGCAAAGCGGAGGCGCAGCTGCTGTTCGAAATCACGCTGCTCACGCAGGATCTGGGCAGGCTTGCCGCGGATCTCATGCTGTTCTATTCGCAGGAATTCGGCTATGTCAGTTTGCCCGAGGCTTTCACGACCGGCTCGTCCATCATGCCGCAAAAGCGCAATCCTGATGTATTCGAGCTGATGCGGGGCCGCAGCGCCGTGGCGCAGGCGGCGCTCAACGAGGTGCTCGGGATTACGCAAAAATTGACCTCTGGATACCATCGCGATTTGCAGCTCATCAAAGCGCCGCTGTTTCGCGCCATCGATTCCTGCTTGCAAACTTTGGAAATCTTGCCGGGCGCGCTCGAGGGCGTGCGTTTTCGGGCGGAGAATATCCGGCTCGATCCCAGCATTCACGCCGCTGCGGCGGCGAATGCGCTGGTGACCAAAGAGGGCATCCCCTTCCGCGAGGCCTACCGTCAGGTCGCCGCTAAACTCAAGGACAAAGAATGAGCATTTGGCGCAGCCTGCGAACGATCGAGGAATTGAACGGCAATCGGCAGGGAACGCTGATCGGAACTCTCGGCATTCTGTTCACGGAAATCGGCGCGGACTTCGTGCGCGGCACCATGCCGGTGGACGTACGCACCGTGCAACCCTATGGGCTGCTGCATGGCGGCGCGTCGGTGGCGCTCGCCGAGACATTGGGAAGCATGGGCGCATCCATGTGCGTGGATGCGGACGAGTATCAAGTCGTGGGCCAGGAGATCAATGCCAATCACGTCCGCGCTGCACGCAGCGGGCTCGTCACGGGAACGGCGCGTGCCGTGCACCTGGGCGGGCGAACGCATGTTTGGTCCATCGACATCGTCAATGACGTGCAAAAACTCGTGTGCATTTCGCGCATTACCATGGCGGTCATCAAGCGCGGCGCTCTCACGCCATAATTGGCGCTGGCATTTGCCACCGCAAGAGGCGTATCTTTTGCGCCATGAAAAATTCCACCGTGAGATTGGGACGCCAGGCATTCTGCCTCGTGCTGCTGATTACGCTCAGTGCGCTTGGCCAGGCACAAACACCTCCTCCGGCCGTAAAACCGCCGCCGACCACCGCGCCGGGCGCGGATCCGGGACCGGGACCCACGCCCGAACAACTGAGTTATGTGTTCGGTTTGATTTATGGCGCGCAAATGCACAATACGGGAATCACCGTCGAAAGCCTGGTATCCGAGTCCCTTGTCCGCGGCGTCAAGGATGGCCTGCAGGGGAAATCGCCCACACCGGCTGATCAGCAGACAGCACAGGCCTATTTGCGCTCGAGTTTCGATGCCTTGTCCACCCGCAACGCAACCGCCGCAAAGGAATTCCTGGTCCGCAACGGCAAGGAGAAAGGCGTTGTCACCACCAACTCAGGCCTGCAATACAAAATCCTCAACGCCGGAGACAAAAAGGCGCCTGCGATTGGACCCACCGACAACGTGACGGTGGACTATCGCGGCAAGCTGCTCAACGGCACGGAATTCGACAGCTCGTATGCGACCGGGACGCCGGCGACCTTTCCCGTGAACGGCGTCATCAAGGGCTGGCAGGAGGCGCTGGTGCTGATGAAACCGGGCGCCAAGTGGCAACTGTTCGTGCCGCCCGAACTGGCCTACGGCCCGAGATCGCAGCCGAAAATTCCGCCCAACTCGTTGCTGATCTTCGATGTGAACTTGCAGAGCGCCGAGCCCGCCGATGCGCCGCCCAAGGCCCCGCCCGGCACGCCGCCGTCCCCGCCGGTGAAAAACAAAAAATAGAGCGCGGAGCTAGCGCAGATCGAGCGCGCTGGTCAGATCGCCCATCGGAGGCGCTCCGTGGGCGGCGAGGCCGGCGTCGCGTTGAACCATGCCGGGCAGCATGTCGAGCTCGAAGCGGCGCGCAATCAGCCGCAGAATGGATTCTGTGTCGTACTGCGTGTGATCGACGGTAGCCTTCTTCGCGAAGGGCGAAATGATCAGCGCCGGAATGCGCGCTCCGGGCCCCAATAAATCGCCCTGCGGCGGGGCGACGTGGTCCCATGCGCCGCCGAATTCATCGTAAGTAATCACAATCACCATGTGCCGCCATTGCGGACTGGCGCGCAGTTTCGCCACCAGCTGTGCAATGTGCGCATCGCCGTCCGCGACCGAGGCGTAGCCGGCGTGCTGGTTCAAGTTGCCTTGCGGTTTGTAGAAGGCTACCGGCGGCAGGCGGCCCGCCGCGATGTCCGCAAGCAAATCATCGTAGTCCTTCAAGTGCGCCGCACGGTGATCCGAATGGGCGGCGGGATCGAAGTGTTCGTAATAGTTGAACGGCTGATGATGCGCCTGGAAATCAGGATTACCGCGGGCGGTCTCGGGCGCGTAGATCACCTCGCGCGTTTTCGACGGCGGTCGAGTACCGTCCTTGACCGCGGCATTCCATGAACCGGAGTACCAGACCCAATCGATACGCTTCGCGTCCAGTTCATCGCCGATGGTCAGTTGGCTTTGCGGCGGCAGCGTGGTCGGATTGCGGGGGTCCGCATAGGCGAAGCTGGCATCGCCGGCCGCCGGCTTGTTGCGGCTCGGCTGGTACGGCGGCTGCATGGTGTTCACGGCGTAGAACTTGCCGTCGCCGAAGTAGTTGAGCGGCGTAATGTCGCCGCTCTTCGCGAACGTGGGCGGCTCGTCGAGCGCCGCGGCCGGCGGCGTGGCTGCCGTTTTCAAACGCGGCAAATAGCGGCCACTCGAATCCCGCTCGAGCGTCGCGATGGCAGGCTTGGCGGCCGCAGTGTCGGCTTCGGGGTATTCCGGCGCGCAGGCGCAGATCAGATATTGATGATTCAGGAATGACCCGCCAAAGGCGCCTTGAAAAAAGTTATCGGCGAGCACGAATTCTTTTGCCAGGGCGTAGAGCGACGAGTTGCTGTAGTCGTAGTGTCCCAGCGCAAGACCGCCGGCGTCCGACCATGCGGCGTAGCCGTCATTCTTACCGCCGTCGATCTGCATTTGGTGCTCGAAGAACCGGTGCCACAGATCGCGCGTCACCGTCGCGGTCGAGAGAGTCACCTGCGATTGCGCAGTGAACCCGTGCTCGATGGAATACGGCGCATTCGGCAGACCGACGCTCTGCTGCTGCGTGACGACCGGCGTGACGCCGGGCGAGGTGACGCCGCCCCAGGTGGGCGGCAGCGCCGACAACACGCTGCCGTCGCGATCCAATTGCGGGTGATACGAAGGCAACGGACGGCCATCGCGATCGAGGACTTCATTCAAGCCCCGCGCTCCCGGAAAATTGCCGTACAAATTGTCGAACGCGCGATTCTCGGCGTAGATCACGACGATGTTTTCGACCTGATTGCGCAGAGCGCGGCTGACTGCCATCGAGGAGTCGCGCTCGCTCGCGGGCGCGGTTGCCAAGTCCCGATGCATGCAGCCGGCGAGTGCCGCCGCACACAGTCCATAAACTAGATAACGATAGGCGCGCGATCTGGATTGTGTCATGCGCGCAGTATAAGGTGCGGCGCCCTCTGAGGGCGACCGCACCGGCTTCGAACGGGAACGAACTTAGGACACGGAAACTTGGGGCGCGGAAAAGCCTTGCGCTAGAACTGCCACACCGCGCTGACCATCAGGGCATCGGGATCGCCGAACTGCGAACTGATGCGTTCATATTCGCCGCGCAGGATCAAGCCAAATGGAAACTTGGATTGCACCCCCGCGCCGTAGGCAAAGCGAGTGTCGGTCACTTTATGCCGATCGGTGGGCACGAAATACGGACAGGGCCCTCCGGATACGCAGGGCTGCTGCACAAAGTCAGTGACGTTGGTCGACAGACGCGCAACACCGGCCTTGGCGAAAATATCGAGGAAGGGTATCGGAATCGGCAAGTAGCCCACCGCGAATAACGCCGGGGCGGTCGGGTGAGAATCGCTGCCGGAGACGTTGAAATCGTAGCGGCCGTTGTGCCGGTACGGCTGGCCGAAATCGATGTATTCGGCCTCGAGGCCGATCAGGCTGATCGGTCGGATTCCGACAATCCCCTGCCAAGCGAACTGGTAGTCGTTGTAGTAGCCGGGGTAGCCATAGCGGGAGTCATCGCTTCTGTTCTGGGATGTTCCGACGCCTGCGCCGACGTAAAATCCGAGGGGATTGTCCGCAAGCGCCGCGCCTGAGGCGCCGCATGCCGCAATCGCCAGTAGCGCCGCCAGGGTTCTTGATATCCGCATAAAAGACCTCCGCTTTCGATAACGCATTCGACCGGATGCCGTTGACAGAGTTCCGGTTAAACGGGCGCCGCCGGCGCGTATACTTGCGATCATGAAGTTTGTGCAACTTTTGGTGCTGATGGTTCTCGCGGGGGGAACGTTCGGTTGCGGTCAAAAAGGACCTCTGGTCATGCCCGATGCGCAAAAGCACAAGCGCACCGTGCCTACTCTGCCCGGCGCGCCCGCCAAACCTTCGAGCACAAGCCCGGCACCGTCAGCGCCCAACACTGCGCCTGGGCCTAGTCCGGCACCCGCGCCTGCGCCCAGCACGCCGCCCGCGTCCAGCACTCCGCCAACGGATCCGACCCATCCCTGATCGGGTGTCGAGATCATGAGCGCCCGCAAACTAATTCTGGTCGACGGCTCGGGCTATTTGTACCGCGCCTTCCATGCGCTGCCGCCCCTGACCAACTCGCGCGGAGAACCGACCGGAGCGGTATTGGGCGTGCTCAACATGCTCAATAAAATGATCAAGGAAGAAGCGCCGGATCGCATCGCCGTGGTATTCGACGCGCCCGGCCGCACTTTTCGAGACGACCTGTTCGAGCAATACAAAGCGCACCGCACGCCGATGCCGGACGACCTCCGCGGGCAAATTCAGCCTCTGTACGATGTGGTGAGCGCCATGGGCGTGCCGTTGCTGCGCGTTGCGGGCGTTGAAGCTGATGACGTGATCGGCACGCTGGCAAAGCAAGGGGCGGATGCGGGCTTCAAGGTGCTGATATCCACCGGCGACAAGGACATGGCGCAGTTGGTGGGACCGAATGTCGAGTTGCTCAACACCATGAGCAACACGCGGCTCGATCGCATCGGCGTCAAAGCGAAGTTCGACGTGTTTCCCGAACAGATCGTCGACTACCTGGCGCTGGTCGGGGACACCTCCGACAACATTCCCGGCATCACCAGTGTGGGTCCGAAGACCGCGGCGAAGTGGCTGAATCAGTATCAGACGCTCGACGCCTTGGTCGCGCACGCGGCGGACATCAGCGGCAAGGTCGGCGAAAACCTGCGCAACGAACTGAAGATACTGGAGCTATCGCGCAAGCTCGCGACGATCGATACCGGGTTGGGGCTCGAGGTCACGGCGGAACAGTTGAGCGCCGGCGCGCCCGACGTGCCGCGGTTGCGCGAGCTGTACACGCGGCTGGAACTGCGCGCACTGCTGAAATCCCTGGGCGCGGAAGCCGAGCCGGCAGCCAGGGGAGATGCGGAAATCGATGTCGTCATTGCCGAGACCACGAGCGCAAGGGGCGCGGAGATCGCCGCGGTCGCCGTGGTCAGCACACCCGCGCCGCGCGACTACCACCGGGTCATGTCGGAAGAAGAGCTCGACCTATGGCTCAATAAACTCAAATTGGCGCCGCTCATCTCATTCGATACCGAGACCGACAGCCTGGACTACATGCGTGCGCAGATCGTGGGCGTGTCGTTCGCGGTCGCTCCGGGAGAGGCGGCGTACGTGCCGGTGGGCCACGACTACGCAGGCGCGCCGCATCAGCTCGATCGCGCCAAAGTGCTCGCCGCCCTCCAGCCGGTGCTCGAGGATATGACCAAGGCCAAGCTCGGCCATCACTTGAAGTTCGACGCACACGTGCTGGCGAACTACGGCATCGCACTCAACGGCCAGCGCTTCGACTCCATGCTGGAATCCTACGTGCTGAACAGCGTCGCCACGCGCCACGACATGGATGCGAGCGCCATGAGATATCTCGGCGTCAAAACGATTCACTTCGAAGACCTCACCGGCAAGGGCGCGAAGAAAATCACCTTCAATCAAGTGGATGTCGATCGAGCAGCGGAATATTCGGCCGAGGATGCGGACATCACGCTGCAGCTGCATCAGGCCATCTGGCCGCAAATCGAGGCCGTCCCCGCCTTAAAATTTGTCTACGAGAACATCGAGCAGCCGTTGGTGCCCGTGCTGTTTCGCATGGAGCGTGCGGGCGTGCTCGTGGACCGTGCCTTGCTCAAGGCACAGAGCGCCGAGCTGGCTGCCCGCATGCTGGAACTGCAGGCGCTGGCGCACAAGGAGGCCGGCGGAGCTTTCAATGTGGAATCACCCAAGCAATTGCAGGAGATCCTTTTCGGCAAGCTCGGCATTCCCGTGATGCGCAAGACGCCGACCGGTCAACCTTCGACCGCGGAGGACGTGCTGGAGGAGCTGGCGGAGACTTATCCGCTGCCGAAGTTGATTCTGGAATATCGCGGCATGGCCAAGCTCAAGTCGACTTATACCGACAATCTTCCGCTGCAGATCAACGAATCGAGCGGGCGCATTCATACGTCCTATCACCAAGCAGTGGCGGCCACCGGCAGGCTCTCGTCGCAGGATCCGAATCTGCAGAACATTCCGATCCGCACGCAGGAAGGACGGCGGATTCGCCAAGCATTCATCGCAGCGCCCGGCCACTCGCTGGTCGCGGCGGACTACTCGCAAATCGAGTTGCGCATCATGGCGCATCTATCGGGCGACCCGGCCCTGCTCCGCGCCTTCGCCGAGGATCGCGATGTGCACCAGGCGACCGCCGCGGAAGTGTTCAGCACGCCGTTGGATCAAGTCAGCGCCGATCAGCGGCGTTCCGCGAAAGCCATTAATTTCGGACTCATGTACGGCATGTCTGCATTCGGGTTGGCGCGTCAATTGGGGATCGGCCGCGGCGAGGCGCAAAAATACATGGACCTTTATTTCGAACGCTATCCTGGCGTCAGGCGCTATATGGAAGAAACGCGCCGCCAAGCGCGCGAAAAGGGCTATGTGGAAACGGTGTTTGGCCGCAGGCTTTATTTACCGGAGATTCAATCTCGCAACGCAGCACTGCGTCAATACGCGGAACGCAGCGCCATCAACGCGCCCATGCAAGGCACGGCTGCCGACATCATCAAGCGCGCCATGATCGAGGTGGACTCTTGGCTGCAAAGCTCGCGCGTGGCGGCGCGCCTGATCATGCAGGTGCACGATGAGTTGGTGCTAGAAGTTGCCGACGACGCGATCGAGACAGTTGTAGGACAAACACGGACACACATGATCCATGCTGCGGATTTATCCGTTCCGCTCAGGGTAGATGTAGGGGTTGGCCGCAATTGGGATGAGGCACATTAAACGCGTGCGCTAGCGCAAAAATAGGCGCAATATTCGAATAACGAACGTTGTTCCGCTGCGAAATGCAGCCGCAAAAAAAAATGGACTTCAAAGGACTGGAACTTTCGCGCACTGTCCCCATCTAACCAAATGAGCGTTTAAGACGCTCCTCGCTCTTCTCCCTGAGCGAGCATGACCCGGTTTGTCATCCCCATGCCGGGTTGGTCTGCCCCGATGGTTGCCACAAGCGTCCATCGGGGCTTTTTTATGCGCTGTTCAACCAGCGATCCATCACCTCGCGCGCTTCCTCGATGCCCTGGTTGTTATGTGCCGAGAAGAGTTGCGCGGATACCGCAGCGTCCGCTCCCGCGGCCACAGTTTCCCGCAACACGCGCAGGGAATCCTGCCGGTTCAGTTTGTCTGCTTTTGTCAACAAGACATGAGCGAAACGGTTTCTTGCAAGTATCCACTCGAGCATCACGACATCCTGAGCGCCGAGGCCGCGCCGGCTGTCGACGATCAGCATCAAGCCCACCAGCGATTCACGCACGTTGAAATAATGTTCCATCAAATCCAACCACTTCAGGCGCACTCGCTCGGGCACCTTGGCGAACCCGTATCCCGGCAGGTCCACCAGGCGCCGTTCGGGCGCCAGCTCGAAAAAATTAATGAGTTGGGTGCGGCCGGGTGTGCGGCTGACGCGGGCAAGCCCCGAGCGCTGGGTGATGGCGTTGATGGCGGTGGACTTGCCCGAGTTGGAGCGTCCCGCGAAAGCGATTTCCCGGCCGGAATCCGCGGCAAGCTGATGCGCTTCGGCCGCGCTGGTCATGAATTTCACATTCGAATAGGTCGTCATGGCCGCCGGCGGGACGCAAATTATTGACTCTAGTGTACAATTTAGGGTTGACAGCAGGTCACATTAAAATGGGGTATCAGGGCGTCATGAAGCGGCTTTGGATTCTCGCGGCGGCAATTTCCGGCATTTTGGTCTCGACTGCGGCACTCCCAGAGCCCAGCGTTGAAGCGGGTGCCACCAAGGCGGCAACCTGCCAGGCCTGTCACGGCGCCAACGGCAACAGCACCAATGCAGAATGGCCCAGCCTCGCCGGACTTGGCGCCGACTACATCGCCGATCAGCTGAATAACTTCAAGTCGGGCAAGCGGGCGAGCCCCGTCATGATGCCCATGACGGCGAATTTGACGACGAACGACATGGCGGATTTGGGCGTGTATTTCGACAGCCTGACCAACACCGGCCTGGAAGCCGACCCGTCGTTCTGGGCAGCGGGTGAAAAGCTGTATCGAGGCGGCGATCAGGCGCGCGGCATTCCCGCGTGCGGGGCCTGCCATGGCGCCACCGGCAAGGGCAACGAGCCGGCAAAATTCCCGGCGCTGCGCGGCCAGCAATCCGGCTACGTCGTCAAGCAACTGAATGACTATGCGTCGGGCACCCGGACGACCGGGCCGAACGGCATCATGCAAACCATCGCCAAGCGCCTGTCTCCCGACGACATTCGCAACCTGGCGTCGTACCTGCAAGGAATACGCTGATGCATATTCGCGCACTGACGCTGCTAGCGGCACTTGGCATTGCGCTGGCCTTGACGGCTTGCGGCCGCCAGGAGCCTTCGGGACTTGCACCGGCAAAAGCCCCCGCCCCGGCGACTCCCCCGGCAGTGAACGCCACGGCCACGGCAGTTCCCGGCAAGACGGCGGCAGACGCCTCCAAGCCCCAGACGATGACACGTCTCAACGAAGACGGCTCCGAGTCCGTGGAGGAACTCCCGGGCGATACCAAGGCGCAGAATAAATTGCTGGCGGCGGTGGCATCGACCGTGGCCGCGGCGACATCCAGTACGCCGGCTGCGGCGGCGGGTACCCAATGGCAGGATGGGGTGAATTACACGCGCGTCGTTCCGGCGCAGCCCACCAATGTCGCCGCCGGGCAGGTCGAGGTGCTGGAATTCTTCTGGTACGCATGCCCGCACTGCTACTCGCTCGAGCCCACCGTGGCGGCGTGGCTCAAGTCCAAGCCGGCCTACGTCACGTTCACTCGCGTGCCGGTGGAGTGGAATGAAGGCCATCGATCATTGGCGCGGCTTTTTTACGCGCTCGAAGGCATGGGCAAGCTGAACGACGAGCACAGCGAAATTTTCAAGGAAATTCAGGTGAACGGCGATCCGCTGGTCGGAGCTGATCCCAACAACGCGGCCGCCGCGGAACGCGTGCAAGTGGCGTTCATCAAAAAGCTGGGCCTTTCCGAAGCGGACTTCGGCAAGGCGTACCACGACATGAACGTCGAAACCGCGATGCAGCGGGCTGATCAACTCGGACAACGCTATCGCGTTTCTGCGGTGCCCACATTCGTCGTGAACGGCAAGTACGTCACCGACATTTCCATGGCGGGCGGCACGCCCGATAAACTGATCGCCCTGGTCAACGATCTGGCCACGCAAGAGCACAAACACTAGCCGGACCCATGCGGACCGGCCGTCTCGAGGCATTCAGCGATGGCGTCATCGCCATCATCATCACCATCATGGTGCTGGAACTCAAAGCTCCTCACGGCGCCGGATTTGATGCGCTGCTGACCACCATTCCGGTTTTTTTGAGCTATGTGCTGAGCTTCGTCTATGTGGGGCTTTACTGGAACAATCACCATCACATGCTGCACGCCGCAGATCGGGTCAGCGGCGCCGGTCTTTGGGCGAATCTGCACCTGTTGTTCTGGCTGTCGCTGATTCCTTTCGTCACCGCCTGGATGAACGAAAATCTCTGGTTGCCGGCGCCGGTCGCGCTCTATGGAATGGTGCTGCTGATGGCGGGTATCGCGTATTTCATTCTGGCGCGCGTTCTGATCCGGGACAACGGACCGGATTCCAAATTGGCGCAGGCCTTCGGCAAGGACTTCAAAGGCCAGATATCCATTGTGCTGTATGTGGCCGGCATTGCCCTGTCGCTGTGGCATGCGTGGCTGGCCGTGACAATTTACGTTCTGGTGGCGATCATGTGGATCATTCCCGACCGGAGGATTGAAAAATGATGCGCACTCACACCGGCGGCTGCCATTGCGGGCGGGTACGCTTCGAAGTCAGCGCGCCGGCTGCGATCGTCGTGGATGAATGCGATTGCTCGATGTGCCGCAAAGTGGGATTTCTACATCTGATCGTGCCTGCCGAGCGCTTCAAATTGTTGAGCGGAAAAGAGGCGCTCACGACGTATACGTTCAATACGGGAGTGGCGAAGCACTACTTTTGCGCGATCTGCGGCGTGAAAGCGTTTTATGTGCCGCGTTCGCACCCCGATGGCATCAGCGTCAACGCACGCTGCATCGACGAGGGCAGCATCGAATCCATGTCCGTGAGACCGTTCAACGGCCGCGAGTGGGAAACGGGCCTTTCGCAATACCGTCCGCCTGACGGCGAATGACTTTTACACATCGCGGCGCGTTCGCGACATAACGGATAAATCTGGCCGCGTTATGTTGTGATCCGTCACACGCCGATCCTTCACGCGCAAAACTGTGCGCGTGATGAAGGATCATTCAGGCATGCCAGAAATGGAACCGGTCGCGGGCACGTTCTGCGCGCAGCGGCAGCCTCGGTGCGGCGGTTTTCGCGAACACACGCTCATGGCGTTCGCTTTCATCGGCTGCGTGTGCGGCAGTGAGGTTCTGGGGAAGGATCGGACTCTCGGCGCCGAAGGGCTCAAACCAGGTGAGGAATCTTCGGCGCTTTTCGTATTGCCGGCGCCGCGCGATGCGCCCCCGGCGTTTTCGGCGACGGTGGCACCTGCCGATGCGCCTCGGGCATTTTCGGTGACGCTGGCACCTATCGATGAGCCTAGGACGTTTTCGGCGACGGAATTTCGGCCGCGAAGACCAGGTTTCAGCGGCGCCGACCCGGCCAAACGCGAGACTTCCATCATCGACGCGCCGATGCTGGACACGTCGGTTGCGCGTCAATGGCGGGAATTCAAATCTCAGGATCGCGTGCGCTTGCTGACGCTGTGGCGGAACAGCGCGAGTTCCGTGTCCCTGCAAGCAGGCAAGCACGGCATGCCCTCCCTGCAGTGGAGCAGCCCCTGGATGCACCGAGATGTTGCATCGAGGGGAGTATTCGACCGCTTTCTCACGGTGTCGCCGCGCAGCGGCGCCGGCGCCTCCCGCGGCAACGTGCAGCGGCTAACCGGCGCATTCGCGGCGAGCAAGCCCGCTGACTTGAGCGCCTCCCTCAAAACCAAGTAGGCGCGAAAGTGCCGATGCTTACGGGGCGCCCGCGCCGGCCGCGGCGGCGTATCGCCGGAAAAAGCTGTCCTGCTTCCATTGCGGCCGCTTGGGATCATTGGCCACTTCGATGGTCAGCGCTCGGATGAGTTCTTCGTAGCCTGCGGCAGTGGCCAAATCGACCGGCTGATTGGCATCGTCCGAGGGCGCGTGATAGCGCTCGGTGCGCCATGATTTCAGCGCGGCCGCTTCCGGTGAGCCGGGCACGGCGCCCACGTCGATCATGACGGACGGAACGCCATGCCGAACGAAATTATACTGATCGCTGCGAATGAACACGTTGAGCAGCGGCAGCGGATCGGGTTGGATGCCCACTTTCAGCTGCTCGCCGACCTGCGCGGCGCGGTCCCCCAAATCGGACTCGGCCAGACCATAGACGGTGAGGACCTTGAGCGGCACGATGGGCAAAAACATGTCCGTATTGATGTCGGCAATCATGGATTTTGCCGGGACCGTCGGATGCTCTGCGAAATACTTGGATCCCAGCAGGCCCTTCTCTTCCCCCGTGACCCACACCAACAGCACCGAGCGCTTGAGCTGGGTAGGGGTCTGCTTGAGCGATCTCGCGATGTCCAGCAGCAGCGCGCTGCCAGAACCATTGTCCATCGCACCGTTGTAGACGCGATCGCCGTTGATCGGTTCACCTATGCCGACGTGATCGATGTGCGCGGAAAGCACGACGTTTTCGCTCTTGAGCGCCGGATCGGTTCCCGGAATGCGCGCGACGATGTTGGTCGAGTCGACCTCTCTCGAATGCGTGGCCGTTGTCGCGCTCACGGACACCTTCAAGGCAAAGTGCGGCAGCGGTTTGCGGTCCTTGCCCAGGGCAGCAAGCTCTTCGAACGTATGCCCGGTTCCTTGCAGGAGCAGATCCGCATGCGCGGGATTGAACGCGACCGCGAGCTTTGACCCGGAAGTCTCGTCGAACTCAGGCCCGATCAAATCCATGCTCGGGTGGTTGCGGTTCAGCGAGGATCTCGCCCACGGCAGATCCATGGAAGCGGGATTCTGAATTTGGATGATGCCGATGGCGCCGGCGGCTTTGAGCGCCTTCCAGCGTTCGGCGCGCGATTGGTAGTGGGCGCTCAACGCGGAGGGCACGTCGGCGGGGGAGCCGGTGAGAATCACGGCCACCTTGTTCTTCAGGTCGAGACCGGCAAAATCGTTGTAGTTCTTTTCCGGGATGTTCAGCCCGTAGCCCACGAATACCAATGCCGCGTCGACCTTCGGCGCCAATGGATATCGCGTGGAGAAGTAGGCCTCCTCTCCCAGCTTCAGCGTTTGTGCGTGGCCATCTTTAACCAGCGCCAGCTGGCAGTGCGCTTCATCGATCTCCACGGTTCGCAGCTTCACGCTCTGGAAATACCCGTTGGAACCGGCGGGTTCGATACCCAGCGCCTTGAGTTTGCCGACGATGTATTCCTGCGCCTGATGTTCGCCCTTGCTGCCGGTGTCGCGGCCCTCGTATTTATCGTCGGAAATCTCCTTCACTGTGTCCCACCAGGATTTGCCGTCGAAATGCGGCGCGGCCTGCGCCGTGCAAGCGGCCATAATTAGCAACAGTGCGGGTGATCTTCGCGTCATCTTGAGGTTCCTCGGGTTTTTCTTGTGAGCGATTCGCAGCTTATACCGCACAGACTTGTTGTTCTAGCAGGCGCTACCTCAATGGCTCGCTCAATTGCAGCGCGCGGATCGCCCAGGGAAGCGCGGCCGCGAGTTGCCGTCTTTGCACGCTGCGAACCAACGGCGCATCGGGGATTTCCGGCTGTCCTGCCCGCGCGGCGAAAAATCCGCATATCCATGCGGCGACTTGCGGCTCATCCGGCAGAATCGCTTCCGGCAATGGGCCGCCCTCCGATCTCAGACTTGGCAGCCAAAATCCCAGGTCGAGTTTTGGATTGGACAGGCACGATGCCGGCCAATCGATCAGCTTCACGCTGTGTGAAGTTATGCAAATATTGTCGCTGCGGATGTCCCAGTGGGTGAATGGCCGGGAACGGCGGCATCACCGGCCGCGCGGCGTGCATTTCGTCGAGGCATTCTCTAACTCGATCAATGCGCTCACGGGTCCAGGGCGGGGGCCAAAAACTCTGCGACAGGTCCTCGAGAATGAGCAGCGGCGCGCGCTCGTCATCCTCCCAGCCGACGAGTTCTGGAATGAAGGAACCTTTGACCTGACCGTACGCATGGAACTCGCGCCGCAGCCACCTCGCGGTAAGCGAGGTCACGCCGCATTTCACAAACACGCCTGACGATGAGGTTGTGGCCAACCAGCGTTCGGCGGGCGTATAGCCGCGATTGACCGGTGTCCAAGCAGTGGTTTTTTCGCGCAGTATCCGCTTGGTGCGTGCAATCAAATCGGGGGCCGGCGAATTCACTCAGCCGCCGAACAGTCCCGCAATTTCGCCGAATGCCAACACGTGGTCTCTCAAGGCTTCCATCACGGAGTCTCGATCACGGGACGATGGATGAATCTGCGCGACATCGAGGACATAGAGGCGAAACAGGTACCGATGCTTGCCGAGCGGTGGGCACGGGGACTTGTAGCCGGCGGCGTCGGATGTATTGTTGCCGACGTCGATTTTTTCCTCGGTCAATTCCGCTGTCTTGACCGCACTCTTGATCTGATGCACGCGGTGGGGGATGTTGTATAGGATCCAATGAGTAAAGCTGCCGAGCCGAAAACGCGGCGATGGAACATCCCAGTCCGTCGCCATCAGCACATAAGAGCGGGCATTGTCCGGCACTCCTTCCCAGGAAATCTCGGGCGATACGCCCTCGCCTTTACAGGTATAGGAAGCAGGAATATCTCCGCCCGCGCTGAAGCTGATGCTGTGCAATATAACGCTCTTGGGGAGGGCTGCGTGATACGCCTGATCGGCATCCCGAGCCTTCGTGGCGCGCGTCAGCGAGATTCCGATTGCCGCCGCCGCCAGCACGAGAATCGCCAGCAGTACTATGCCGATGTACTTCACCGCGATAGCGTAGCAAAACTGGTGGAATGAGCGAATCGCAGCCCGGCGGGATTACTCGGCGCTACGCGCCTCGCCCTACGGGTCGCCCTAAAGGGCGATCGCCGCCGCTGCGCGGCGTCGTCGAACTTTGTTTATGTCGCGGGTTCGACCTACGAGCTGCATCGGCGGGTAAAAGCTGCAGTGCAATTTTTTTGAAAATGGTGCGCCCGGCGGGATTCGAACCCACGACCCTCGGCTTCGGAGGCCGATACTCTATCCAGCTGAGCTACGGGCGCTGCGCAGGGGTGGCGATACTACCCGCCGTTGGCAAGCGCCGTCCAGCGGCACCTTAAGCAGACCCTTGGGTAGCCATAAGCTCATGTCGCGTCCTGCGCGGCGGCCTGTAATTTGAGCACCGTCGCCCAGTTGCGAGTCGTGACTGTGGCGCCGGCCTTGCGGCTGAACGCCAGGTTCATCTTACTGTCCAGTAAACCCGTGGCGCACCATAGGTAAGCGGCGCGCTGCGTGATGGCGAGCGCATCGGGCTTCCAGCGATCTTTGAGCATCGGCCGCAGCGGCTCGAGATGTTTGGCATGCCCAACAAAGGCGACCAGATGCCTGGAGGGTTCCTTTGCGAGGTGCAGCAGCGGGTTCTCGTGGATTATGCAGTCAAGCTCTTGGGCCGTGATGACCATGACGTTTGCGGAGAAGCCGCAGCTGGCCGTGATCGCGGCTTCGATGCCGGACGAAATCTTCGTGACATTGGGCCGTTTGCTTGTGAACACCACATTGCCGCTGTTCAGCAGCGTGCGCACGTTGGTGTGGCCCAGATCGGCAACCAGGTCTCGCAGCTCGGCCATGGCGATGCGCTTGCCGACTCCGACATTGATGCCTCGAATCAGCGCGATGCAATTGCTCACGCTGCAGCGCGCCTCACAACGGCATTACGGGAACACACAATTTGCATTCGAGCACTCCGGTCTTGGAATCGTAGCGCGAATCGACCGGATAGTATTCAAACATCGGCCGGCTATCGAGCTGCAATCCGCTGGACGGAAGCCAATCGCGCAACAGCGAGTATTGATCAAGATGCTGGTCGATGTACTCGCTGACCCGGTGCATGCGGTCCACGTATACATCGCGGCTCTTGGGCGTGCTCATTGGGCCCGGGACGCGGTGCTGCTGCTCCCCTTGGTGTAGAGAATCATCTGGGTGCAGCGGAACACCGCGAGCGTTCGGCCCGTTTCCTTGTGGGTGACGACCGCATCCCACACCTGGGTCGTCTTGCCGCGATGCACGGGCGTTGCGACGCCGACTATCGTGCCGTCCAGCGCGGTGCCAAGGTGGTTGGATTTCAGCTCAATGGTGGTGAATCCGATGGCGTCGGGCGGAAGACTGGCCACGCAGCCGTATCCCGCCACCGTGTCCGCCAGCGTGACGACGGTACCGGCATGCAGGTAGCCATTGGGTGCGATGACGGATTCGACCACGGGCAATTCGCCGCTGACGCGCGACGGGTCCACTTCCGTAATGACAATGCCAAGGTATCCCGGCAATTTTCGGGCGCCTGCCTTGTTGAAACTCTCCGGCGTGCGCAGCGTCTTAAAATCGTTGCTCAAGCGCTTGCCCTCCTCTGTACGCGGCCCAAGGCGACCACGAGCAGCCCGAGCACGATGAACACAAATAACAGGCCGACTGCATTGATCATGGTTCGTTGATAACCGATGGCATGGGGGTTGATGAAACCGTAGGGATAGCTATCGATGATTCGGCCGCGAATCAACACGTAGCCCAGATACACAGTGGGGTAAATGCCCCAGATCACGGGGTAGCTCCAACGCAGCGCGCCTTTTGGAAAGTTGAACCACCAGTGAAGCAAAAAAAGCGCGGGCATGACGTAGTGCAAAAGGATGTCCGCGGCCAGTTGCAGGCCTTGAGGATTCCAGGTGTTTCGCAGCAAGAAATGATAAGCAAGACCCACGAACACAATGCTGGTTGCAACACCTGCGGTGACATCCGAACGAGCGAAGAATCGGCCTGCCGCTGTGGAGGGCCCCGTCAGCGGCAGCGTCAGGGATAGGCAAACCAGGATATTGGTCAGGATGGTGAAGTAGCCGAAATAGCTCACGATCCCGCCGACCATGCCTTTGCCGTTCAACAGGGTCGAGTGCAAGGTCACGAATAATTGCAGCAGCACGCTGAACCAAGCGAGCGCCGCCAGCATCATGACCAGGGATCTGTTTTTTTGGTACGTGCCCTTCATACGTGACTCGATTCGTTCGCTATTTTGCGAGCGGCATGTTGTCGAAAAAATCGACCACTCCGGTTTCCAGCGAGTATTCCGCGCCGACCACCATCAACCCGGCATTTTGAATCAGATTCTCGATGATCTCGGAACCATGTCTCAAATGATTCACCGAGGCGCGAATATTGGCGCGGCATGCCTCATGCACCAGCGCATCGTGATTGTTCTTGAGATCCGTTTTCAACAACCCTTCCACGCCGGGCCTGATGAAGTCGACGATGGAGTGCAGATTGCGCGACTGATTCTCCACCGGCCGCTGCAATTGTTCGAGCG